>Ga0153940_1000200_pt1 | contig 35157 bp, 37 predicted proteins | sample TSNJ024MetaG_FD_104736 | JGI IMG/M metagenome (GOLD analysis project Ga0153940, IMG submission 104736) | Attine ant fungus gardens microbial communities from New Jersey, USA - TSNJ024 MetaG | ecosystem: Host-associated > Fungi > Mycelium > Unclassified | place: USA: New Jersey, Brendan T. Byrne... | reverse complement strand
AGCAAAGCGGAAGTCACAGAAAATCCGAGGATTGCCAGCGCGAAATTATGCAGAATGCATAATTTCTGTGCATCGCGAAGCGTGTTACTGTTCGCAGCCCTATGGGCTGTGAATAGTAACGATTATTAGTTATTGGTTGTGTGTTGGGAATGGTTATGAAATTGTAAAAAAGGTCATATACTAGAAATATGACTACCAAAAAATTAATAAATAAGATTATGGTGACGCTTCTATGTTTTGTGGCTGTTTCGGTGATAATTGTGTTATATCCGGTGGTGGAGCAAGACATGGGAGGAGATGAAAGTTCGACGGGGCGGGAGGATACCGGGCAGGTGACTGTTACAGTAACGCCGTCACCGGAGGTGGGGGTAGTGCAGGAAGAGGAAATGACTGCCAGGAAGATACGGGTGCTGATTAAAAATGGGGAAGATTATTATCATGAGCGAGTAGTAGTTACTTCGGCGGGAGCCTGGATGATGAATCAGCAGCCTCATGCAGGGCAGGAAATGGTAGAAGTTACGATGGCTAATGGAGAATTTCAGGATGAGGTGATTTCGGTTACGTCATCGGCTGGTATTGTCATTGTATCAGTTGAACGGGCTCAGGGGGTTCCCACTTATCCGGGAGAGATTAAGGTATATCGGGGAGCACAGGGGCTGTTAGTGGTTAATGAAATAGATGTGGAGACATATTTGCAGTATGTGGTTCCAAGTGAGATGCCGGCCAGTTATGAAATGGAGGCACTAAAGGCTCAGGCGGTATGTGCCAGGACTTATGCATACCGTAATATGCTGGATGAAGGACTGGCGGAATACCATGCGGATGTAGACGATAGTATTTCATTTCAAGTGTATAATAATCTGGCGGCGCAGGAGAGGAGTGATCAGGCCATACAGGAGACACGAGGGGAAATATTAGAGTGCGGTGGTGAGCCAATTACGGCCTACTTCTTTTCTACTTCCTGTGGTCATACCAGTACGGATGAGGTTTGGAATAGTACTGAGGGTCAGGCATATTTAAAAAGTATTTACATGAATGAAGGGGAGGAGCGTTCATTAGAGACAGAAGAAGCGTTTGCGGCGTTCATTTCCGATAATACGCAGCCGAATTATGAGCAAGAGGAAAAGTGGTATCGATGGCACGTGCTGTTGCCGAATACATATCTGACGGAACGGCTTGCAGAGCGTTACCCATCTCTTGGGACATTTGTTGATATGCAGATTCAGAAAAGGGGGCAGGGCGGTGCGGTAGAAGAACTGTTGATTACTGGCAGTGAGTCAACATTGTTAATTAATAACGAATATGATATCCGCGATTTCTTGTCACCTGGGGAAAATACGATTTATACCAATGATGGTGAAAGTACCATTACTTCCGGACTGCTCCCCAGTGCATATTTTACTTTTAATGCAGTATCGGATGAGGGAATTGAATTTATCGGCGGTGGGTATGGCCATGGAGTGGGGCTAAGTCAAAACGGAGCGAATAATCTGGCGAAGAACAGCAAAACCTATAGTGAAATACTGAATTTTTTCTATCAAAACATTCAGATTCAGCGTTTGGGAGATTGAAGGTAAGGAGGTTTTCGTCCTATTGCCAGAAGATGATATTCATGATATTATTGCTATATTCAAAGGTTTAGGAGCCGAAGAAGAAATTATGAAGAAACTGAAGAAGCTACTTAACTATATATTTGATTTTGGAAACCGGATTGCGGAAGATCATGTAGGGGCATATGCGGCGCAGTCGTCTTACTTTATGGTATTGTCATTTATTCCAATTATATTATTGATCATGACCAGTGTAAAGTATACGCCTTTAACGGAAATGATGGTTAATAATTGGCTGATGCAGATCGTACCGGTTGAGTTCCAGTCCTTTGTCCAGGGAATCATTCGTGAGGTATATACAAAGTCCACTGCCGTAGTGCCGATTTCTGCTATTTTGACACTGTGGTCGGCAGGCAAAGGTATCATGGGCTTGACCAATGGCGTGAATTCTATTTATCATGTAACAGAGACGCGTAATTACGTAATATCCCGATTTCGTGCAGCTTTTTATACACTGCTTTTCATTATTGGCATTTTATTAACTATGATTCTGTTGGTATTCGGTAATAGGATACAAAGTGTACTGGTTGAATATGTACCGGTAATTGCCCGGATTACGGAATCCATTATTAACATGCGTACAACGATTTCTCTGGCAGCTATGTCATTGATCTTGCTGATGATTTATAAGTTTTTGCCCAATCGAAAAGCCAGTTTTAAAAGCCAGCTTCCCGGGGCTGTTATTACGGCAATTGCATGGTCGGCATTTTCGCTTGGTTTTTCTTTTTATGTGGATCACGCCAACAGCCTTAATAACATGTATGGAAGCCTGACGACGATTGTGTTGATCATGCTCTGGATGTACTTCTGTATGTATATCATTTTAATTGGAGCAGAGATCAATGCTTATTTTGAAGATAAATTCCGGCAGATCCAGCAGACCGCGATTGAACATCTGCGTATGGAAATTAAGGAATTGGCGACAGAGCTTGATAAAAAAGAGAAAAGCGAAGGGCAGCAAGAGTAACAGTTCAGCCTTCGACTGTCCCGCGAGGTGTTTTCAGGCTTTTATGCCTGAAAATCCCGAGAATTGCAGGCGCGAAATTATGCAGTATGCATTGCTCGGAAGTTCTTTACGCTTTGCGCAAAGAACGGCTTTCACACTAAATTCGGCTTCGCCTCATTAAGTGTTCAATGCCTCTGTGCATTCTTGTTGCGGTTCAGCCGAAGGCTGAACTGTAACGAAAGAAGAAAAGTACAAATCTGAGGCTTGACAGAAAATTTCTTTATGTTAAAATAATACGAGATATAGAAAAAAGCAATGAAGGTGTCAGTAGATATGTATTTTCTGCCAGAGAGGGGAAGTCACCGGCTGAAAGTTTCCCTGAGTTCAGATACATGTTGAGGTTCGCACCAGAGCTTCATTCTTGAATTGCGGTATATAGTAGGGAATGACGTTGAGCGCGTTAAGTTTTTGAGTGCCTGTATATTTATGTACAGGAATCAGGGTGGTACCACGGAATTTATGCTTCGTCCCTTTGGGGACGGAGTTTTTTTTACTTTATAGGAAATTGCGTCCTATAAAGCAAAAATCCCCTCCGTTCTTTGACGAACCGCTCGCAGCAAGAATGTCGAGGCGTTCTTAACCAAAAGCAATGGATTTTTATAAGGAGATGCAAGATATGAGTGAAAGTATGAAAGACAAACTGCAGTCTATTATGGATGAGGCTGCACAAAGTATCACAAGCTCTGATGCGTTGGATAAACTGAATGATGTCAGAGTTAACTTTCTGGGAAAAAAAGGACAGCTTACGTCGGTATTAAAAGGTATGAAAGATGTGGCTCCGGAGGACCGTCCGAAAGTAGGTCAGTTGGTGAACGAAGCCAGAGAGAAGATTGAAAAACAATTGGAAGAAACCAAAAAAAGATTGGAGCGGGCGATTCGGGAGAAACAGTTGGCGGAAGAAGTAATTGACGTAACCCTTCCGGCAAAACGTGCCGGTAGCGGGCACCGCCATCCCAATACCATTGCTTTAGAAGAAGTTGAACGTATCTTCATTGGCATGGGCTATGAAGTAGTAGAAGGTCCGGAAGTGGAGTATGATTTATATAACTTTGAAAAGTTGAACATTCCGGCTAACCATCCGGCAAAGGATGAGCAGGATACGTTCTATATTAACAAAGAAATTGTATTGCGGACCCAAACATCACCGGTGCAGGCCAGAGTTATGGAAAAAGGAAAACTGCCAATTCGAATGATTGCGCCAGGGCGCGTATTTCGCTCAGATGAGGTGGATGCAACCCATAGCCCTTCCTTTCATCAGATTGAAGGACTTGTAGTGGATAAGAATATTACCTTTGCAGATTTGAAAGGAACCCTGGAAGAATTTGCGAGAGAATTGTTCGGCGAGAATACGCAGACAAAATTCAGGCCCCATCATTTCCCATTCACAGAGCCAAGCGCTGAAGTGGATGTATCATGCTTCAAATGCGGTGGAAGCGGCTGTCGTTTCTGCAAAGGGACCGGCTGGATTGAGATATTAGGATGTGGTATGGTACATCCCAATGTATTGGAAATGTGTGGGATCAATTCGGAAGAATACACGGGATTTGCATTCGGAGTAGGGCTGGAGCGTATTGCTTTGCTGAAATATGAAATCGATGATATGCGCCTGCTGTACGAAAACGACCAAAGATTTTTAAATCAGTTCTAGACTCACAATTAGCAAAACCTTAGAGACTGATTGCGGATATATAATTCCAGGAGGGAAAACATGAATACATCATTATCATGGATTAAAATGTATGTGCCGGATTTAGATGTGTCGGTTCAGGAATATACCGATGCGATGACATTATCCGGTACAAAAGTAGAAGGCTACGAAGTTTTGAATGAGGATTTGGATAAAATCGTCATTGGACAAATCGATAAAATTGAACGTCATCCGGATGCAGACAAATTGATCGTCTGCCAGGTGAATGTAGGAAATGAAACGGTACAGATCGTAACCGGTGCCCCCAATGTAAAAGAAGGGGACAAAGTACCGGTAGTATTAGACGGCGGCCGGGTAGCAGGCGGACATGATGGCAATAAAACACCAGGCGGCATCAAGATAAAAAAAGGAAAACTGCGCGGTGTAGAATCCTGCGGTATGCTGTGCTCCATCGAAGAACTGGGCAGCACCAATGAGATGTATCCGGAGGCACCCGAAGAGGGAATTTACATTTTTGGGGATGACGCTGTTATTGGTGAAAATGCAGTGCAGGCTCTGGGGCTGGATGATGTGATCTTCGAATATGAAGTTACCTCTAACCGTGTGGACTGCTATAGCGTAATTGGTATAGCAAGAGAAACAGCAGCAACATTTGGCAAAGAATTTAAGCCGCCTGTTGTTAAAACGACCGGAAATAGTGAGAAAGCAGAGAATTACATCAAAGTAAAAGTAAGAGACCAAGAATTGTGCCCGCGTTACTGTGCCCGTGTTGTAAAGAATGTTAAAATAAAACCATCGCCAAAATGGATGCAGCGCTGCCTGGCAGCAAATGGAATCCGCCCAATCAATAATCTGGTTGATATCACTAACTATGTGATGGAAGAATACGGACAGCCGATGCATGCTTACGATCTGGATATGATTGCCGGAAAAGAAATCATTGTCCGCCGGGCGACAAATGTGGAAAAATTCGTTACACTGGATGGTCAGGAACGTTCCATGGATGACAATGTCCTGATGATCTGTGACAGAGATAAAGCAGTGGGTATCGCTGGAATCATGGGTGGAGAAAACTCCATGATCACCGATGAAGTTAAGACCGTATTATTTGAAGCAGCCTGCTTCGATGGAACGAATATCCGTCTTTCCAGTAAGCGCGTAGGTCTTCGTACCGATGCCTCCGGAAAGTTTGAAAAAGGGCTGGATCCGAATAATGCTCAGGCAGCGATTGACCGTGCATGCCAGCTGATGGAAGAACTGGGTGCAGGAGAAGTTGTCGGCGGGATCGTTGATGTATACAGCAAAAAGAAGGAAGCAGTACGTATACCTTTTGAACCGGAAAAGATTAATGGTTTGCTGGGAACATCCATTTCCCAGAGCGACATGTTTGAATATCTGAAAAGAGTAGAATTAAACTATGATGAAGCAACGAATGAAATTATAGTGCCCACATTCCGTCGGGATGTGCTGCGCACAGCAGACATTGCCGAAGAAGTGGCACGGTTCTATGGATATGATAATATTCCAACCACGTTACCAAGCGGTGAAGCAACAACCGGAAAACTGCCGTTTAAACTGCGGGTGGAGGAAACTGCAAGAAATGTGGCTGAATGTTATGGCTTCTCACAGGGTATGTGTTATTCATTTGAAAGTCCGAAAGTATTTGATAAACTGCTGCTGCCACAGGACAGTGAACTTCGCAGAGCGGTGCCCATTATGAATCCGCTGGGTGAAGATTACAGTATTATGAGGACCATTTCCTTAAATGGAATGCTGACATCATTAGCAACAAATTATAATAGAAGAAATAAGAACGTACGGTTGTATGAGCTGGGCAACATTTATATTCCCAAGAATCTGCCGGTGACTGAACTGCCGGAAGAACGGATGATGTTTACCTTAGGTATGTATGGAGATGGCGATTTCTTTGATATGAAGGGTACGGTTGAAGCATTTTTTGAAAAAGTGGGAATGAATAAAAAGGTACAGTATGATCCAAAGGACGGCAAACCATTCCTTCATCCCGGCAGGCAGGCTTCTATTAATTATGATGGTGTTGATGTTGGCTATCTGGGTGAGGTTCATCCGGAAGTGACCGATATCTATGGAATTGGTACCAGAGCATATGCTGCAGTACTTGATATTCTGAATATCCTTGCATTTTCCACCTACGACCGCAAATACAGCGGCATTGCAAAATACCCGGCTGTTACCCGTGATATCAGTATGGTATTGCCGAAAAAAGTTATGGTAGGCGAAATCGAGCAGATCATTGAACAGCGCGGCGGAAAGATTCTGGAGAGCTATCAGCTGTTCGATGTATATGAAGGTGAGCAGATTGAAAAGGGTTATAAATCGGTAGCATACAGCATCGTATTCAGAGCATCTGACCGTACCCTGGAAGAAGCAGATGTAACTGCTGCGATGAAAAAGATACTGAATGGTCTGGAAGGTCTCGGTGCAGTATTAAGACAGTAGGATATAATAAAACACATATATTTAAAGAAGGTATAAAATGAAATTATATATCATGCGGCATGGTGAAACGCTGTGGAATCAGGCCAGACGGCTGCAGGGCTGTTCCGACATTGCATTAAATGAAAACGGAATCACACTGGCAAAGGCCGTAGGAGAAAAGCTGCGCAGCGTAGAATTGCACCGTGCATTTACAAGTCCCCTAAAAAGGGCAAGAGATACGGCAGAATATGTAATTGGCAGTCGGAATATCCCCTTATGCGAAGATGAGCGTATTAAAGAAATCAGCTTTGGTGTCTGGGAAGGCTGTTGTATTCTGAAAGACCGGGCGGAAGTGCCGATGGAACAGTTTGAATACTTTATAAATGCACCATCCAGATATGTACCGCCTGAGGGCGGTGAAAGTATCCAATCATTGTATACACGAACCGGGAGGTTTGTTCGGGAATTAATGGATACAGATGAATATCAGAATGAAAACATTCTGATAACTGCACATGGTGCAGCTGTGCGTGCGATGATGTATAATCTGCAGCCGGTGGAAGAGGATAACTTTTGGCGGGGAACGGTTCCGCCGAATTGTTCACTGAATATAGCCGAGATTATTTCCGGTGAGGTGATTTCTCTGCAGCAGGATGTTATTTATGAACAATTGTAGGTAGGAGAAAGAAGCAATATGAAAACATCTGATTTTTATTATGATTTGCCGGAGGAATTGATTGCCCAGGATCCCCTTTTGAACCGTTCTGATTCCCGCTTGCTGCATTTGGATAAGCAGACAGGAGCAGTAGAGCATAAAACATTCTGTGATATATTACAGTATTTAAGGCCAGGTGATTGTCTGGTGGTAAATGATACTAAGGTAATTCCGGCGCGGTTGTTTGGAACGAAAGAAGGAACCAATGCAGGAATAGAATTGCTCCTTTTAAAAAGGAGGGAAAAAGATGTATGGGAAACTCTTGTAAAGCCAGGTAAGAAAGCGAAGTCCGGAACGGTTATTCAGTTTGGTGACGGGATATTAAAAGGTGAGATCCTGGAGGTTGTGGAAGAAGGAAACCGCCTGATTCAATTTCAGTACAGCGGCATTTTTGAGGAGATTCTCGACCAACTGGGTGAAATGCCCTTGCCGCCGTATATCACCCACAAACTAAAGGATAAGAACCGTTATCAGACGGTGTATGCCAGGCATGAAGGTTCCGCCGCGGCACCTACAGCAGGGCTTCATTTTACCCGGGAGCTGATTCAGGAAGTGGATGATATGGGGGTAAATATTGCCCATGTGACGCTGCATGTGGGACTTGGAACATTTCGTCCGGTTAAAGTGGATAACGTTCTGGAGCATCACATGCATTCGGAGTTTTATGTCGTAGAAGAGGAACAGGCAAACATTATTAACGATACAAAAGCATCTGGCGGCAGAGTGATCTGCGTGGGTACTACCAGCTGCCGGACGTTAGAATCGGCAACCGGCGGGGACGGTATATTAAAAGCAGGAAATGGATGGACGGATATCTTTATTTATCCCGGGTATCAGTTTAAGATCCTTGACGGATTGATCACGAATTTCCATCTGCCTGAGTCCACCCTTTTGATGTTGGTTTCTGCCTTGGCAGGAAAGGAGAATATTATGAAGGGTTATGAGGAAGCTGTTCAGGAGAAATACCGTTTCTTTTCTTTTGGGGATGCGATGCTGATAATTTAGTGTGTTGTAAGGAGAAAGTGAATGGATTTTTATCAAAGAGTAGCCAGTGTGTGCCGGCAGATTCCTTACGGTAAAGTGGCCACATACGGGCAGATTGCTCTGCTGTGTCAGAAACCGCGTAATGCAAGACAGGTAGGCTATGCACTGAATAAGAAGATCACAGGTGATATTCCCGCTCATCGTGTGGTCAATCACCAGGGAATTCTATCTGGTGCGGCAGCATTTAAAAATGAACAGGAACAAAAAAGGCGTCTTGAGGAAGAAGGTGTAAAAGTAGATCAGGGACAACAGGTAGACTTGCGGGTATATGGGTGGAAGAATACGCTGGATGATGCACTTTTACTGGAAGCATTATTTAAAAGTAAGGGAATATAGCAACTTTTATTTAATGGTTTTTAGAAAAAGTTAATGAGCCAAATGCTTGCCATTGCATATAAAAAGAGATACAGTAATAGTATTCTATTATAAAGGAAGTGCATTGAGCATGAAAGCATATAAGATTGTTTTCACCAGTAAAACGGGTAATACGGAGAAGATTGCTAAGGCAATTTATGAAATACTGCCGGACAGATCAAAAGACATCGAACGTCTTACGGAAGATACCAAAACCAATGATGCTGATATGTACCTGATTGGTTTTTGGGTGGATCGGGGATCCTGCAGTATAGATATTATGGATTTTCTGGATGAATTAGACGGTAAGAAGGTTTTTTTGTTTGGTACTTGCGGTATGAAGCCGGATAGGGAATACTATAAACGTATTGAGAATAATGTAAAAGCATTTATACCCGATGGCAATGACTATCTGGGGCTCTATCTGTGTCAGGGAAAGATGCCCATGAGCATCCGCAGCCGTTATGAGGACATGAAGGAAAAACCAGAATACCAGGATGAAGCGGAGCGAATGCTGAGGAATTTTGATGATGGTCTTTTACATCCGGATGCAAAAGATCTGGAAGAAGCAAAACGATCTGTCAAAATAATCATAGAAAAAGAGGAGTACCAGTATGAATAGTTTAAAGGGAAAGATGGCCCGTATGATGACCGGGCGTTACGGTATGGATGATTTGGGGAAAATGATGCTGTATGTATCGTTGGGATGTATGATCCTTTCCATGTTCGTAAGATATGGATTCGTGTATATATTGGCTTTGGCTCTGCTTGCAGTCTGTTATATCCGAATGTTTTCACGGAATGTGGCAAAACGCTATCAGGAGAATCAAAAGTATGTGCAGCTGCGATATAAGATGACATCCAAATTCGCTAATTGGAAAAATAACATGGCAAGCCGAAAGACCCATCACATATACAAGTGTCCGTCTTGTTCCCAGAAAGTGCGGGTGCCTAAAGGAAAGGGACGTATTGAGATCTGCTGTCCCAAATGTGCAGTTAAATTCGTTAAAAAGAGTTAGGCGAATTCTATTTGCCGGCAACAGGAGAAGATCATGTTTGGCTATATTACAGTTCATAAGGATGAATTAAAAATTAAAGATTTTAATAAATATCAATCTTACTATTGCGGTGTCTGTCAGGAATTAAAAGAACGCTATGGAATGGCATCTCAGGCGACGCTGACATATGATATGACATTTTTGGCCATCTTGCTTAGCGGTCTTTACGAAGAGAAAGAACAGACAGGAATGTGCCGCTGCCTGATGCATCCCGGTAAAAAACATCCATGCCGCCGCAGCGAATTTACCGCTTATGCGGCGGACATGAATATCCTTCTTTGTTATTATAATTTAATGGACGACTGGTATGACGAGCGTAAAGCAGCGTCGTTTACACTGGCACGGTTAATTCATCCGGCATTTGTCCGTGTTACCCAGGCGTATCCGCGGCAGGCAAAAGCGGTTCGCCGGTATATGAAACGGTTAGGTGCCTGTGAATCTGCCGGAAGCGGGGATTTGGATCTGGCTGCCGGTTATACGGGAGAATTATTTGGCGAAATCTTTGCCTATCGGCAGGACATATGGCAGGAGCCGCTGCGAAAAACAGGATTCTATCTGGGCAAATTTATATATCTGATGGATGCCTATGAGGATATTGAAAGTGACCAAAAGAACGGTAACTATAACCCATGGCTGCCTTTGTGTGAAAGAGCAGGGTTTGCCAAGAGTGCAAAAGAGATTCTCACCATGATGGCGGCAGAATGTTCCCGAGAATTCGAGAAGCTTCCAATCGTGGAGAATGTAGACATTTTAAGAAATATCTTGTATTCTGGTATATGGGTGAAATATGATGTATTAGAAAAGAAGTCCAAGGAGAATAATAAATGTTAGATCCATATCGCGTACTGGGCGTATCAAGAGATGCCAGTTTGGATGACATAAAAAAAGCATATCGAAAGCTAAGCAGGCAGTACCATCCTGATGCTAATATCAATAACCCCAATGGTGAACAGGCTGAGGAAAAGTTCAAACAGATTCAGGAAGCTTATAATCAGATTGTTGCGCAAAGAGAAAAAGGACAATTTGGCTATGATAATCCCTTTGGTGATGATATGGGGAGTACTTCCGGCGGTGAAGAAGACCTGAAGATGCGTGCGGCAGTAAACTATCTGAACAATCAGTATTATCGTGAAGCTCTGAATGTGTTAAGCGAGGTTACTGCCCGCGGTGCAGACTGGTACTATCTGCATGCAGTAGCACTGTCTGGTATTGGCAATAAAGCACAGGCATTAGCTGATGCTGAACGGGCGGTAGGACTTGATCCCAATAATATCCGTTATCGGATGTTTTTAAACCAGCTCCAGTCAGATGGCCAGTGGTATCAAAGTATGGGCAATCAATATGGTTATGAAAGACCTCGGACAGGCATGGGGAACTGCTGTTGGCAGTGCCTGTGTGCCAATGTACTTTGCAATTGCTGTTGCTGTCGGCCGGGGTTATAGTGTATCAACTGGTTGTTACACTAGTTCTTCGCTGAAGAAAGGAATCACAAGGCATGAAGATTTCAGAAAATTGGATTGAAAAAATTATTATCGCAATACAGGCAGTCCTGGTGGCTGTCTATATCTGGTTTACCTTCCGACACGAGATTAAGCAAAAACAAAAGATAGCCAGAAGGGCAGAGGCACAGCAGGAAAAGGAAGTGGTTCGTTTTACCAAAGCTAAGTATAGACAAAAAAGAAAAAAATTGAAAAAAAGATAGAGTAAAATATTTTAAAAACCTATGCTTTTAAAAATTATTTTTATTTTTGAATGAAAGTTAAAATTTAGGTTATACTATAATTAATCCACAGAGGAATAACACAACGGCGTGTTATCCTTTGCAGATTAAATTCATTGGACTCCCCCTCCAATGGCAATCAACGAAAGAAAAAAAGAAATACTTATCCTCCCCTTTACCCCTCCAAACCACGATGCAGGTGGCTTTGGAGGGGTTTTTAATTGCTGGAAACCCAGTGTATTAGCGGAAAGATGGAGTATGGAGAAAGTTTATAATCATTGAATTATTGGGCTGAAAAAGGTGGTTGTACACAGTTTTTACACAACTTCATATATTTAGTATAAAAGATTAGAGGATAAACGATTAAAAAAATGAAGAACACGGCAGCAGATTACAACGCTGAACGGGTTATTTTTGTCAGGACGGAGATAGAAAACGGTTTTTCGAATGGCAGCTAAACAGATGGCAGCACGTGCCGCCGTGGTGAATACTGATAGTAGTATAGCTGATGTACATGCTATCCAGCGAAACTATTTTTATAGACATGTCACATCATATCACGCCACTAAAGGATTACCGGAGAGAAAGAAAACGGCAATAACAATTTCATGTTCCTGAATCAAGTTATGCAGTGTGATTGAACAGAAGTACAAAAATAACAAATCTGGTATGGTCAGAATCTGACGGACATGTTATGAAAATACAGAAGAGAGGGAACAAAAACAGCTCTACTTATATGTTGGATACAAAAAACGATTAATAAATAACTGAAAAAGTGTATAAAGCATAGATAAGAAAGCAACTGCAAGCAGACAAAAGAAAAGCGTAGCGTGTATGCAGAGAATGGCACGAACAGATATGTAATATGATGAACCATTGGTTACGCTAGATAGGGAGGGGCGGTCAGAAAAGTTTTTCTTATTCCTGTCCAGACCGCATGCCCCGCATTTCTTACACAAAATTCTAAATATCGTAATATAGTTGGTAAATCAAAACGGATACACCAACTATTTTATCTTTTCTATTTTTTATACGTCAGAAACATACCGTAAATAGTTATCAAGCAATTCCTTGATAATCTCTGGACTTATACTATCTTTATGATATTGTTCTTGGACTTTTTCAAGACCAATTATAAAACGGTTGATTTCTTCTGAAATAGTCACCATATCACCAAATAATTCATTAAATAACTCATTCTTGTTGCCAACATCCTTAAAGGATATAAAAGGCTGTTCAATACCGTTTTCTATTTTTACTTCAATGTGTAAAAAAGATTTATTTTCCAAAGCCATCCGTGCAAGCATTTCACAAAAATCCCGAGTTGTTAACCTATTTGTATTCTGTTTGCTGGATACGTTACCAAAAAGCCAATCAATAGTAATATCCCGTAAATGACTATCAATCAATCTATTGATAGATTCTTGGTCTACACCTTCGTCGCGATGTTTCAGGACTTTTTTGAAATTAATTATAAAACGGTTGATTTCTTTCGGAATAGTTAACGAATTCCCAATTATTTCAGACCTATCCCCATCCACAAAGGATATAAAAGGCTGTTCAAAACCGTTTTCTTCTTTTATTTCAATGTGTAAGAAAGATTTATTCTCCAAAGCTATCCGTGCAAGCACTTCACAAAAATCCCGAGTTGTTAACCTATTTGTATTCTGTTTACTGGATACGTTACCAACAAGCCAATCAACAGAAACATCAAAAAGATTTGACAATCTAAGAAGCTGTAGTATTGTCGGAGTGGCAACACCCTTTTCTAAATCGCTAATAGCAGACTGCGACGTTCCTGAAAGTTTAGCAAGTTCAATTTGTGTCAACCTCTCTTTCCCTCTTAGTCCTTTAAGACGTTTTAAGAATGCTTTGTTGTCAAAATCAATTTGTGTCGGTACTTCTTCACCCCATTTTTCATAACGTTTTGAGTATTCTGCTTTGCCTAAAACCGTTTTCTGTTCTTTAAGTTCTTTAAGATGCTTCAAGTGTGTTTTGCTATCCAATATAATTTCCCTCCTTTAAAAATAGAGTTTATGTATTTGACATATAAATGTTAAGCGAATATATGAAATGCATATAAATATAAATTTGTATATGAAATACATATAAATATAATTTTAGTATGTAAAACAGGTATTGGATATATTATAGCACAGGAGATATGATAAGTATAGATAAATCAAAAAGAGAGGAAAGACGCTATGAAGAAAAGATGTAATACACAGGGTGCAATAAATGAAAAAAGATTGCTTTCAGTTCAAGAGTTATGTGCTTATCTGAACATTGGAAGAAACCGAGGAATTGAATTTGCTAAAGATATTGGAGCAGAACGGCGAATGGGGCGGCGGTGTCTTTATGACCGGGCAGTTATTGACAAGCATCTGGATGAACAAGGCGAGGAAAATGTAACTCTTTTATAAAACAGCAAGCAGCAGTCAGGAGGTAATTTGACAATATGGAAACCAGAAAAAGAATCATGGAATTATTACCAACAGGGAAAGAAAACGCTATTTCCACACAGAAATTAGTAAATCTGACAGGATGCGGGTCGGTAAGAGCATTGCAAAAAATAATAGCGGCGAACAGAGAAGCAGGAAAAATCATTTGTTCGTCCGGCGAAGGGGGATATTATAAGCCGGGCAACCGGGCAGAAATCGAAGAATTTGTAAATACGCTGGAAAATAGGGCAAAAAATACCCTCAAGGCAATTCAAAACGCACGGAGAGCCCTGGAAACACCAGAGGGGCAGCAAAACATATTTACAGGCGAAAGTTGAGAAATGCGAAGAACAGAGCCAGAAACAGAAGATGAAAAAAGGCTAACACTTGCAGGTGTTAGCCAAACCCATAATGGATTAAAAAATATTCTTAAAACATAATACCATCTATGGGTCTGAAAAGTCAAGAATAACGGCTGATTTTCAGCTTTTTTAGACTTGATAAGAATATTAAAGTTAGGACTGAAAAGATGGCATATAAGAAGAAAACATATAGGTTTGAGAACGCAATCGAAATAGAGGAATATCACACGGCAAAGTATGGCGCGCCAGGACAAAAAAGAATGTCAAAGAAAAAGGCTACCCCGGAGCAGATAGAGAAGCGCAATCAATACAATAGAGAAAAGCGTGCCCGGCATAAGCTAAGAAAATATTTTAAAGCAGGTGACTACTATACCGATTTAACATTCCGAAAAGAAGCCAGACCGCCAGACATGAATACAACAAAAGCACTGTTTAGTAAATTTATTCGTAAGGTTCGAAGGGAATACCAAAAAAGAGGGTATGAATTTCGCTGGATGCGAAACATTGAGGTGGGCACAAAAGGCGGCTGGCATATCCATATTATCATCAACCGCATACCGGACACAGATATCATCCTTGCAAAGCACTGGGAGCACGGAAAAGTAATCAATGAACTTCTTTATGCAGTCGGCGAATTTCGAAAGTTAGCCGCGTACATAACAAAAACACCAAAGACAGATTCACGCCTGAAAGAAAGCGATTATTCCTCTTCAAAAAACATGCCACTACCAGAACCAGAAGAAAAAATATACCGCCGCTGGAAGACATGGAAAGACGTAAAAGTACCAGACGGATATTATTTAGACCAAGATACTTACTATGAGGGAGAAAACCCAGTGACCAGATATCAATATAGGATGTACACGTTATTAAAGGTCAGGAGGGAATAAAGTACAAAGAATATGAGCAAATATCATATAAGCATCTATTAGCCCCAGAACGGACAAAAAGCCCTGCTGCACATAACCCAGACAAGGCTTCACTCTCAATTAATCTTAGTATAAGGGAGTGTGTTGCAGGATGTCAATAAAAGTACAAGAAAAGGAATGTAGAAACTATAAAACCCCTCAAAAAGAGCAGAGCAATGAAGAATTAGTGACCAGAATCAAAGCCGGAATAGATACTGCTGACAATATGGCTTTACTCTGGCAGCAGAACCGGGGCATAATCCATAAGATTGCCAATAGATACAGGAATCTTGATTCTATTGAGGATTTGGAACAGGAGGGCTTTATCGGGCTTTGTAAGGCGGTAGAGCGTTACAATCCGGTAGCAGGAGCGCTATTTATCACTTATGCAACCTACTGGATAAAGCAGACTATATTTCGTTATTTGGAAGAGAGTGGGTGCATTGTGCGGATTCCCAACGCTACTAATACTATGATTCGGAAATATAAAAGGTACTGTGCACAATTTGAAATGCTGCATAACCGTGCACCATCTGAATGTGAAATAGGGCGGCTCCTGGGAATTAACCAGAAACAAGTATGGCAACTACTAAAAGACATCCGCATGGGGCAAATAGGGAGCCTGGATAATGTGTTATCTGGTGACAAAGAAGGAATAACTGTGGGTGATACTGTAGTTAGCCCGCAAGATTTAGAAGAGGATGTATTGAGTGATGTGGCGGCTGGGCAGTTACAATCCGTTCTTTGGGATGCCGTGGATAAATTAGAAGAAAAGTGGGCTGCTGTTATCCGATGCCGCTTTCAAGAAGATTGCACACTGGAAGAAACCGGGGAACGCCTTGGGATAACAGGAGCTAGGGTGCGTCAAATTCAATCAAGGGGAATAAGAGAATTGCAGAAAACCCGGGTGGTGAAGCAGTTAGGGCAGGATTATGGATATATCCAATCAAGGGCATACCGTGGTAGTAGTTTAACACTATTCAAAAGGACATGGACAAGTTCAACCGAAGGAGCAGCCATTGACCTGGTAGAAAGGGAAACGGCAGCAGGACAGGTATCAAAAGAATAAAAGCATTAGAGAGGATATGATGGCAACATAGAAATGCCACCCTTTGAGCTTTCCCAGCTACAGGGTGGCACATCTTAAATATTTAATTGGCTGAAATCGATATACAAATCGTTGTAGATACCTACCTTAACATTGTCGGTAAATGTATAGCGTTGCGCGAATACACTGCTTTCAAAGAGATAGACGGTTATTGACTGTGTAGATGGGTCTACAATCCAGTATTCGCGGACACCAGATGCCATATAGAGATTCAGTTTGCGTACATAGTCATGACTCTGACTTCCTGGCGAAACAATCTCAATAATCCAATCTGGCGCACCGTTACAGCCTTTGTCGTTAATCTTATCGGAATCGCAGATTATGGAGATATCAGGTTCTACGTAAGTAGTAACATCTTTATTAAGAAAAACAGCAAAAGGTGCCGGGAATACTTCACAGGAACCGTTATTCTTGCGGATGAAGTCGGCAACATTCAGGTGTAGGAAAGATAATATGCGTTGATGTTTTGTACTCGGTGGTGCCATGTAATAGATTTGACCGTCAATGAGTTCGGCACGTTCTCCATCTGGTAAGGCATAGATATCATTGATTGTATAAGTTTGGTCTTGTGGTAATGGCATAGTAGCACTTCCTTTCTTGATTATAGTGTTGACTGGTTACGGTGGGTTATTCGCTGGAATCACGTTCCATTTTTTCGTCAATTGCTGCAACTATGAATTTGGTCAATGTGTATCCCTTGGATTCAGCGTGTTCTTTAATTTCTGCTTTACGTCCTTTGGGTACGCGGAATTTAATTTCATCAAGCTTTTCCTTCATGTATTTCATGGTATATTCCTTTTGCTTCTCATTATATCCAGACATAAACGCTCCTTTCTAGAACCGTTGGAGCACTAAAAGTGTAAGGTTCTCCTTTATTATATACATAGTATAGCACAAAAATCAATAGGGGACTATAGTTAAAATTAACAAAATTAGGGGACTAAGTTTAGTTAATGTGTCAATTGAAACTATAGGGGACTAATGATATAATGATATCAAGATAAAGGAAACGCAAACGAACAACCCAAAAAGTTGTGAAGCTGAAAACCATATACCTGTGAGGTGAATATCAGTAGTCAATAGTCAGGAAGATGATTCAGCCGGAAACGCATCGATAACCCCGAAAAGGTTATGAAACTCAAGTCAATATACCTGTGAACTGAACCGTGGGTAGGTAATAGTCAGGAAGATTACTTTAGCGGGGCAGCAGTTCCTTACAAGCGACAATCACCGGGAGGAAAAGGAGGATTCACCATGACAAAGCAGGAACTTGAAAAGAAGGTAAATGAATTACGGAGCCTTGAGCAGATGGAGAAAGAACTACAGATTGAGATTGAAGCCCTCAAGGATGAAATCAAAGAAGAAATGACGGCACAGGGAACTGATAAAATCAGTACGGACTTGTTCAATGTGTCGTGGAAACCATTTTTTATGAGTCGATTTGACTCTAAGGCATTCCGGCAAACACATGCTGAATTATATGAGCAGTATTGCAGAAGCATTGAAACCAGAAGATTTGTAATTGCATAGCCGGGATTCCGAAACTCCCCCCTAAAAATCAATTTTAATCGGACCATTTTCGACCGAGAGCATACACACATTTAGCACAAAGGAAATTCCTATAGGGGGTGTAGGTCACAAGTGTAAAACTACATAATGCAGTATTGTAAGAATATTGGAACTAGAAGATTTGTAATAGCGTAAAGGAAGGGTTTATGGACAAAAAGAGTATTGATATTAGCGACGGACTTTTAGAAGCAGAGATTTTAGCTGAACGGATTAATGTGCTTAGTGATGATTTGCGGCAGGAATATTTTGATAAGAGAGAAATGAAAGACGTCAATAAAGCGTGGAAGATTATGGACGAATATTATAGGACTGCAAGGATAAAAATTGAGATGATAAGCGGCATGGCGTGGAATTTGGAAAAGCAGTTGGAGACGTTACAAGATTTAGTGCAGGATTACCATCGGGGGAACAGTGCGCCAACACCTGAATCCGGCGGCAGGCTGTCTATAGGGTAATAGCGAAGGACGGAAGGAAAGGCGGGGCAATGATGAAATATATTGATAACATCAGGAGCGAGTGCAGGCAAGCTATTTTTACCAATGTCAGCGGAATAAAAGATACTACTGCATTACATGACATGGTGAAGCTATCGGATATCTTGCGTAGGTATCACGGCAATACAGCGGGTGAGACTGTAAGCATCGATGAATACAAGATTCTAAGCATCTTTCATGGCAGTATGAAGCTTGATTCGGGTACGCTGGATATCATTGAGTTCTTTGTGACTGCATTAGCAAAAGAACCACTAGAATCTAATAAACCCCAAAGGAGCAGCAACTCCTAAGGGGCAAATGAACACAACCCGATACACACGACATGTAGGGCTACATTGATTATATACCGTCATGTAGCCTAAACGCAATCAAAAAATGAGAGGAATGGTTATATGGCAAAAGATTTGAATGGTAAGGACTTACCGAAAGGAATTACCCAGCGGAAAGATGGTCGATACATGGGGCGGTTTGAGTATAAGGGAGAGAAGTTTACCTTTTACAATATGGACTTGCGGTTGTTGAAAAAGGAAATGCAGGATAAGCGGTATGAGGTTGAGCATGGGCTGTATGCAAAGGAAAATAAGCTTACAGTGGGTTCGTGGTTCAATACATGGATATCAGAATACAAAGAACCAACCGTAAAGAGGGGAACCGTAAATGTTTATCAAAAACACTATCGGTTTTATATTGAGGAACAGCTTGGAAAGAAGAGACTGTGTGATGTCCGGCCGGAGCATATTCAAAAGTTATATAACGATATGAATAAAGAAGGATATTCAAGAAATACGATTGAATTGGTTGCGGTTGTTTTAGGTGGGATGTATAAGCAAGCAGTAAAAAACCGTCTGGTCAGAGAAAACCCAGTTTCCCTGGCTACACTCCCCCGGGTAGCTGAACACAAGGAATCCAGGGTTATGACGATAGATGAACAGAAGCTTTTCTTAAGGATGGCGGAAGACAGTCGGCATTATGATATATTTCTATTGGCTTTAGGAACAGGCATGAGAAGTGGGGAATTAAGAGGATTAGAATGGTCGGATATTGATTTTAAGAATAAGACCATACATGTGACGGGTACACTGGTTGATGTGGGGAAAGAATATCTAAAAGACACTCCTAAGACGCTTACCAGCAGAAGAGACATTCCGATGTTAGATAGCATCGTCACATTGCTAAAGAGGGTAAGGAAGGAGCAGTCGGAAAGCAGGCTAAAGGTTGGTGATAAATGGGCACCTAAGGAAGGGCTTGACAATCTTGTATTTACGATGGAGTTTGGAACGCCGATACCAAAGAATAGTCTTACAGTGGGAGTAAACCGGGTTGTGGAGAAGATTAATAACCAGGGCACAGTATTTGAGCATATTACGCCGCACACATTCAGGCATACATTCGCCACCCGCTGTATTGAGAACGGTATGCCGCCCCAGGTATTAAAAACCATCTTAGGTCACAGCAAGCTATCAATGACAATGGATTTATATTCTCATGTACTTCCTGATACAAAGGCAGACGAGATTCAAAAAATCGCTAATCTGTTCTAGGAAGATACCAAGTAAATTGTACACAGATTTCTACACAGTTTTATACAGGAAGAGATAAACCAGGATAAATCGAAAATGTCGAAAATCAGTATAGATTATGGCACAATGGAACATAATAAAACAACATAAACAGTACTTCTAACATCCTCCCCTTTACCCCTCCAAACCACGATGCAGGTGGCTTTGGGGGGGTTTTTAAAATTACCATTTCATAAAAAATAAAAAAATATTTTAGGAAATAAAATTGATTTTACGAAAGTTTTACTTAATCTCAAGTTTTAGATATTGACCAATTCAAAAAAACAATATATAATTACAAGTTAAGTATGATAATTTTTTATCAAATGTTTAACAGACTATTTTAGAAGGAATGTTACAGTTCAGCTCTATACGATATAACAGTTTGCTGATAAAAGTTATCATTGTAGTTATTTATTTTATTACCATTATAAAAGGAGAAATATCTATGGCACAAATTACGAACAATCCCAACGTACTAAAATGGGTAGAAGAAATGCAGAACCTTACAAAGCCGGATAAGGTGGTATGGATTGACGGAAGTAAAGAGCAAATGGATGCCCTTCGTCAGGAAGCCGTATCATCAGGTGATTTGATTACTTTGAATCAGGAAAAACTTCCAGGATGCTATTATCATCAGACTGCAGTGAATGATGTTGCTCGTGTTGAAGACAGAACATTTATCTGTACTACGAATAAAGAAGATGCCGGTCCGACTAATAACTGGTGTGCTCCGGATGAAATGTACGGCAAATTAACACCAATGTTTGATGGTGTTATGAAAGGCAGAACAATGTATGTTATCCCATATTCTATGGGACCAATCGGTTCTCCGCTGGCTAAAGTAGGTGTTGAGTTGTCAGACTCTATCTATGTAGTTTTGAATATGGATATCATGACCCGTGTCGGTGCGGATGCATTCAAGAACCTTGGCGATACTTCCAATGACTTCGTTCGCGGACTTCATTCGAAAGCTGATATTGATGCGGAAAAACGTTACATCGTACATTTCCCGGAAGACAATACCATCTGGTCTATTAACTCCGGTTACGGCGGAAACGTATTATTAGGTAAAAAATGCTTCGCGCTTCGTATTGCTTCCTTCCAGGGTAAAAACGAAGGCTGGATGGCTGAACATATGCTGATCCTGGGAATTGAAAAACCAGACGGCGAAGTAAAATATGTGACTGCTGCATTCCCATCTGCATGTGGAAAAACAAACCTTGCAATGTTAATCCCACCAGAAGGATATCGTTCAAAAGGTTACAAAGTATGGACCGTTGGTGATGACATTGCCTGGCTGAAAAAGGGCGAAGACGGAAGATTGTACGCAATCAATCCGGAAAACGGATTCTTCGGCGTTGCTCCGGGAACCAATGCTAAATCTAACTTCAATGCTTTGGAAAGCACAAAGAAAAATACCATCTTTACCAACGTTGCATTAAATAATGATGATATGACAGTTTGGTGGGAAGGTCTTGATAAAAATCCGCCGGTTAATGCTACTGAGTGGAAAGGTGCAAAAGTAAACGGAAAAGAGTATTCAGCAGAAGGCAACAACCTTGCTCATCCAAACTCTCGTTTTACCGCACCGGCACGTAACTGCCCATGTATCTCCAGTGAATTTGACAATCCTCAGGGAGTGCCGATTTCTGCGATAATCTTTGGTGGACGCCGGGCGAAAACCGCACCATTGGTATACCAGGCATTTGACTGGGAACATGGTGTATTTGTTGGTTCTATCATGGCCAGCGAAACAACTGCAGCAGCAGCAGGAGCTGTCGGTGTAGTTCGTCGTGACCCGATGGCCATGGTTCCATTCTGCGGTTATAACATGGGTGACTACTGGCAGCACTGGGTTGATATGGGTAAAGACCTGGGAGATAAGGCTCCGAAGATCTTCAATGTTAACTGGTTCCGTACAGACGATGACGGAAAATTCATCTGGCCGGGATTTGGTGACAATATGCGTGTTCTTGACTGGATTATCGAACGTGCTGATGACAATGCAGATGCAGTAGAAACTGCTATCGGCTACGAGCCAAAACCAGAAGATATCAATATCGAAGGTTTAGCAGATGATGGAATCACACTTGATGTGGTTAAAGGTCTTTTGAATGTAGATAAAGAACTATGGAAAGAAGATGCAGCTGGAATTAAAGAATTCTATGGTAAATTTGGGGACAAACTTCCTCAGACAATGAAAGAACAGTTAGAAGCTCTGGAAAAACGTCTTTCATAATAATTAAAATGTGAGATACGACTGCAGATGACGGAAATCGTCAGATGCAGTCGTATTTTTGTTGCAGTTCAGCCGAAGGCTGAATGGTAACGTATTTTATCGTAACTTTAAAAATATTATTGTCAACCGCTTATAAGATATTGCATAATGAATATGTAAAAGGAAAAATGGAAATGATGTGAGTACAAAAGAAAAGGAGATGGTTTTATGTCTGAGACAATAGTAAATGAAATAAATTTCCAAGCAGAAGTTATGGAATCAGAAAAACCGGTTTTGCTGGATTTTTGGGCGCCATGGTGCGGACCGTGTACGATGCTGGCACCTGTTTTAGAAGAAGTTGAAAAAGAACGTCAGGATGTCCGGGTGCTGAAGGTTAATGTGGATGAGCACCCCAAACTGGCCGCCAAATTCCATGTAATGAGCATTCCGACTTTGGTATTTATCAAAGATGGAGAGAAAAAAGCAGTTGCTGTAGGCGTACAGTCAAAAGAAGATATTTTAAATATGATTTCATCTTGAAATAAGATAAGACGTGAAGCAAAGCGGACGTCACAGAAAACCTGAGCATTGCCGGAAGGTATCCCTCGGCTAAAAGCCGGGGGATTTTTCTGTATGGCAATTTATATTTCTTCCACATCATAGTCTTCTTCACAGCAAGTAGTATCACATGCAACATGGGCATCTCCAACCTTTGTAGCAGCACCAAAATAGACAGGTACTTCTACACAAATTGTCTGGCATAAGGTAAATGCACAGGTTCCGTTTCTTTCGCCGGGGCAGGTATCGCATCCTGGAGTAATTACAGGTTCACCGTAGCAAGATACTTTTACGGTTCCAGGTTTTGCAAAAGGTGCAATTTCAACCGGAATACAAACGGAAGCAGTCTGATATCCGATGGCAGAGCAGAGATCTTTCTCACAAGGTGCACCGTGTTGATGTTGGGTGTTAGAACAATCTGACATAAATAAATCCCTTTTTAATTATATTGTTATTATATTCTATGAACAAGAGATAAAAATGCCAATATTTTCCATAAAAGAACTTTTGTTACAGTTCACACAGTGAAGCGTGTTGCTGGTCACGGAGTGAACAGTAACACTTTTTTAGTAAAGACAGCGCACCCGCAGAGCTTCAACGGTATCTGGTGTAACTAAAAGCCCGTCGGTAAGATAACGCTCAAAGCTGCCGTAAGTCTCTTCAATGGTATTGTAAGCCTCCGCCAGATAAATATCTTTTACCTGCAGAAGCTGTTCCAGTGCTTCCAGTTGTACCTTCGAAGCACCTTGCTGATGCGCTTCCTCACAGATATTCTGATTAGCAGCCCGGCGCAGCTGGTTTGTCCGTAAGTAGTCTGCGAAAATATCATCACGGTTTGCCCCTAATATTTCAAGGAGGATAGCAGCAGCTAATCCGGTCCGGTCCTTTCCGGCAAAGCAGTGGAACAGGCATGAACCGTCATTAAGGCCGGCGGTTTCTTCAACAAAACGATGATATTCCTCCTGTGCGCCGGAATCGAGTACCAGAACTTTATAGACGGCTTTCATTTTCTCGTCTACCACTGCCGGATCGTTGTACTCCAGCAGACCCTCCATTCCCGGAGCATCCTCCGGCAAGTTCTTCATGACATCCAAATGCAGGTGATTTGCCTGAGCAATGGTATCATCGGGGCTGATTTGGATTTCCTGCCGGCTTCTAAGGTCAACGATTAATCTAAGATTGTATTCGGACTGCAGGATTTCCTTGTCAGAACTGTTTAACTGATATAATTCGCCGGAGCGGAGCAGATGCTTGTCTTTGATTATTGCATTATTTTTGGTGCGAATTCCACCAAGGTCGCGAAAATTGGTCAAATTCTGAATCACATTCATAATAATTCCTCCCATTTCAATTTGTTAGTACTCTCTTTGATTGTATACGGATAAAAATTAATTGTCTAGTTTATTGTTTTAAAAAAAGTGGTATGGTATAATACAAGCTATGGGCAGTGACCATTGTGATAATATATTTATCAAATATAGGAAAGTGGAGGTGAGAGGATGGACGAATTGGAGAAGGATTTTGGCGGTAAGGTAATTGCTGATATGAACGACTCGGATTCAACTTATGTGCTGGAATCCATATTAAATGGTATGGATGCATTCTTGTATGTTACCGATCCAATCACCGATGAGATACTTTTTATTAATGATAAAATGTACGAACACTTTGGACTGGAGGGAGAAGTAGTAGGACAAGTGTGCTGGAAAGTATTGCAGTCCGGCTTCTCCAAACGGTGTGAGTTTTGTCCCAAATCCCTACTGGTGAATAAGCCAAAAGAAATTGTCCGCTGGGAAGAGCATAATAGCTTGACCAGAGAATATTATCAGAATTCCGACCGTTTGATTCGCTGGCCGGGTGGCCGGTTAGTGCATATGCAGCATTCTGTTGATATATCGGAGCGTAAGAAGACTCAGGCTATGCTGCAGAAGCGGTTGGAGCAGCAGGAGATTATCGAGCAGGAGTTGATTCGGGCAAAAGAGGCGGCAGAGGAAGCAAGCCAGGCAAAAAGCGAATTTTTAGCTCGCATGAGCCATGAAATCCGTACCCCAATGAACGCTATTATCGGAATGACGAACATTGCTCAGAATTCTCAGGATAAAGAGCGAAAAGATCATTGCTTAAGTAAGATAGAAACGGCATCCAATCATTTATTGGGGGTTATCAATGATATTTTAGATATGGCTAAGATAGAGGCTAACAAGTTTGAGATTTTCTGCCATGAGTTTGATCTGGAACGGATGCTGATGAACACCACGAATATGATTAATTTTCGTGTTGATGAGAAAAATCATAATCTGGTCGTGAATCTGGAGGGCGATGTTCCGCTGAATATCTATGGCGATGAGCAGCGTCTTGCTCAGGTTATAACCAATCTGCTGTCCAATGCAGTGAAGTTTACACCGCAGAATGGGACGATCAATCTGCATCTTGCCAAGCTGGAGGAACGTGGTGACGATGTCCGGCTTCTGATTGAGGTTTCGGACAACGGAATCGGCATTTCAGAAGAACAGCAGAAGCGTTTGTTTCATTCTTTTGAGCAGGGTGATGGTGGAAAGGCACGCAAGTTTGGTGGAACCGGATTGGGGCTGGCGATTTCAAAGAAGATTGTCGAACTGATGAACGGTACCATCTGGATTGAGTCTACCTTGGGAGAAGGTAGTAAGATTTCCTTCACAGTGCTGGTGAAGAAGGGTGAACAAAGGCCTTTGAAGCGAGTGCAGACAGGAATTAATAAAGAAAATCTATATGTTCTGGCTGTGGACGATTCGTTTGAAACGCGTGAGTATTTTAAGAATTTGATGGAACAGCTGAAGATTCCCTGTGATGTGGCAGAGAATGGTCAAGCGGCGCTGCGAATGTTGGAAGAGGCGGTGGACAAACCGTATAATATGTTTTTTATTGACTGGATGATGCCGGGGATGGATGGCATTGAGTTGACCAGAAGAATTAAAGAAGTGACAAAAGAGGACTCAATCGTTATCATGATTTCGGCGGCCAGATGGAGTGATATTGAAGAAGAAGCGGTGAAGGCCGGCGCAAGTATATTTATTCCTAAGCCCTTGTTTCCGTCAGCCCTTGTGGACTGTATTAATGAATGTCTTGGGGTCGAACAGTATAATACGATGGAAGCAGAAGAAACGGAACCGGCAGCTCCTGATTTTGAAAAATATAGAATTTTATTGGTAGAGGATATTGAAATTAATCGGGAAATTGTTGTATCTTTGCTGGAGAAGACGAAGGTTAGTATTGTTTTTGCCCAGGATGGTAAGGAAGCTGTTGAGATATTTGAAGGGAATCCGGATGAATATGATTTGATTTTCATGGATATTCATATGCCGGTGATGGATGGGTATGAGGCGACGGAACTTATTCGTAAATTGCCCTTTGAGAAGGCGAAGGATATGCCGATTATTGCCATGACGGCGAATGCATTTAAAGAAGATGTAGATAAATGCCTGGAAAGTGGGATGAACGATCATATTTCCAAGCCGATTGATTATGATATTATGGTGGAGAAATTGGAATACTGGTTAGAGTGATGAAAAAAAACTTGACATTATTAGGATAAGTTTGTTATTATTAAATAAATTTAAAAGAAATAAACCGTTGAGGTGGAGATAAAAATAGTTGTGCACTCACAGAGAGTCCGGAGAGCTGAGAACCGGATAGAACGCAGATTATTAAATGGACCACTGAGGGCATAGTCAAAGGCTGTGAGGCTGAGTATTCTATGACGTGTGGGCATACGTGAGTTGCCGGGAATATGTTAGTATTCTGCTAAGAGTGTGATTTTTGATCACGAAACAAGGTGGCACCGCGGGTTTGCGTATATTGCGACTCGTCCTTGGCAAATTTTATTTTTGCTGGGACGGGTCTTTTTTGTGTTTTTAGAAGGGAGCGTGTGTCCCGGGAAAATATTAGAAAGTGGAGGGATGAATATGTATAGACCAACGTTAGAAGAAGCAAGGGGACTGGTGATGCAGGAAGAGTGTAAAGTGGTTCCGATCAGTTGTGAGTTGTTTGCGGATATTAAGACACCCATTCAGGTGCTGAAGGTCTTGAAGAATGTTAGTAAGCATTGTTATATGTTGGAGAGCATGGAAAATAGCAAGAGCCGGGGCAGGTATACGTTTTTGGGGTTTGAACCGGTACTTTGTATTGCTTGTAAGGATGGGGAAGTTACTATGGAGGGGGGGACGACGATTACGTTTTCTTCTGAACATCCGGATGAATGTATTCGGGATGTCTTGGCGGAGTATAAAAGTGTTCGGGTGGATTATTTACCTAGTTTTACCGGAGGATTGGTTGGATACTTTTCTTATGACTATATTAAGTATGCGGAACCCACGCTGAAATTGGATGCAGAGGATGAGGAGCATTTTAAAGATGTAGACTTAATGTTGTTTGATAAGGTGATCGCATTTGATCATTTTCGGCAGAAGATCGTGTTGATTGCTAATGCAAAGGTGAATGAGCTGGAGACGGAGTATAATCGGGCGGTGATGGAATTAAAGAAAATGGCCCACTTGATTGAGGATGGGGTAGAGCAGGAAGGGCAGAAACCGCATTTGAAGAGTTCGCTGCAGGGACTTTTTAGTCGGGAGGAATACTGTGGTATGGTGGAGCGGGCGAAGGAATATATTCGGGAAGGGGATATCTTTCAGGTGGTTTTATCGAATCGGTTTAGTGCGGAGTTCGAGGGGAGTTTGCTGGATGTTTATCGGGTGCTGCGGACTACGAATCCGTCGCCTTATATGTTTTATTTTTCCAGTGATGATGTGGAGATTGCGGGGGCTTCGCCGGAGACGTTGGTGAAGCTTGAGGGAGATAAAGTGCAGACGTTTCCGTTGGCGGGTACCAGACCGCGGGGGAAGGATGCAGATGAAGATGCCAGGATGGAGCGGGAGTTGCTGGCCGATGAAAAGGAACTGGCGGAGCACAATATGCTGGTGGATTTGGGGAGAAATGATCTGGGGAAGATTTGTCGGTTTGGGTCGGTTGCGGTGGAGCGGTATATGGATATTCAGCGGTTTTCACATGTGATGCATATTGGGTCGGCAGTATCCGGGCAGATCAGAGAAGATAAGAGTGGTGTTGATGCAATTGGGGCGGTGCTGCCGGCGGGAACGCTTTCAGGAGCCCCGAAGATTCGGGCTTGTGAGATCATTCATGAATTGGAGCTTAACAAGCGGGGGATATATGGTGGAGCGATTGGCTATCTGGATTTTACAGGCAACATGGACACTTGTATTGCTATTCGGATTGCTTATAAGAAGAATGGGAAGGTTTTTGTTCGGTCAGGGGGCGGAATTGTAGCGGATAGTGTGCCGGAAACGGAGTATCAGGAGAGCTTAAATAAAGCGAAGGCAGTGATGGATGCCATAGTAACAGTTGAGGGAGGGCTTGGATGATGATTTTGTTGATTGATAACTATGATAGTTTTGCTTATAACTTGTATCAGATGATTGGCTCGATTGAGCCGGATATCAAGGTGATCCGTAATGATGAGATGACAGTTGAGGAAATTGAGCAGTTGGCGCCCCAGGCGATTGTTTTGTCACCGGGACCGGGGAAACCAAAGGATGCAGGAGTTTGCGAGGCGGTAGCAGCACATTTTGCAAAGAGGATTCCCATCTTGGGTGTCTGCCTGGGGCATCAGGCGATTTGTGAGGCTTTTGGGGGTACGGTCGGTCATGCTAAGAAATTGATGCATGGAAAGCAGTCACAGATTCGGGTTATGGGTGATTCGGCACTGTTTGCGGGGTTGGGGCAGGAATTTGCTGTGGCCAGGTATCATTCGTTGGCTGCCGGGGCTGATGATCTGCCGGAGGAGTTGGTTGTTACGGCTTGTGCGGATGATGGGGAGATTATGGCGGTGAAGCATTGTGCATATGATGTATATGGAGTGCAATTTCATCCGGAATCTATTCTTACGCCGGAGGGAAAGTTGATACTAAATAATTTTATAAAGATTGCAGGAGGTAAGAAGTTATGATCAAGGAAGCGATTTTAAAATTGGCGGATAAAGAAGATTTGTCTTATGAGATGGCGGAGCAGGTTATGAGTGAAATCATGAGCGGGGAAGCCAGCCCGGTTCAGATGAGTTCATTTTTGACAGCGATGAGTCTGAAGGGGGAGACGATTGATGAGATTACTGCTTGTGCAGGAGGTATGAGGAAGCATTGTGTTAAACTGCTTCATGATATGAATGCATTGGAAATTGTGGGAACCGGAGGGGATCATTCGAATACGTTTAATATATCTACCGTATCCTCCCTGGTGGTTTCAGCTACGGGGGTTCCCGTTGCAAAGCATGGTAACCGGGCGGCATCCAGTAAATGCGGGGCAGCGGATGTGCTGGAAGCATTGGGGGTAAAGATTAATATTCCGCCGGAAAAGAGTACGGAGATATTAGAAGAAATCGGAATTTGCTTTTTATTTGCCCAGAATTATCATATAGCGATGAAATATGTGGCGCCGGTGCGGAAGGAATTGGGGATACGGACAGTATTTAACATTTTAGGGCCGCTTTGTAATCCGGCGGGAGCGAATATGCAGTTGATGGGAGTGTATGAAGAAGCGTTAGTTGAGCCGCTGGCGAAGGTGCTTTACAATCTGGGACTTAAGAATGCGATGGTTGTCTATGGGCAGGATGGCATGGATGAGATTTCATTAAGTGCTCCTACCAGTGTATGTGAAATCCGGAATGGAAAGTTCAGTTCTTATGTGCTGGATCCAAGGGAAATGGGATTTACATTTTGTTCAAAGAAGGAGCTGACTGGTGGTTCACCTCAGGAAAATGCAAAGATTGCCAGGGCGATTTTAAATGGTGAGGAAGGTCCGAAAAAAGATGCGGTTGTTTTGAACTCGGCGGCAGCTATCTATATTGCTAATCCAAGTATTGATCTGCCACAGGCAATTCGGATTGCCGGGGATACCATCGACAGCGGCAAGGCGATAGAACAGCTGGAACGTTTTATATGTTTGTCAAATGAGGAGGGGTGTGCATGATTTTAGAAGCGATAGCAGCCTATACAACAGTACGGGTGAAAGAGGGACGAAAGAAGAAGTCTTTACTGCAGATGCAGCAGGAGGCATATGGGTGTAATACAGATACCGGATTTCCCATGGAGGAGGCGCTTAGGAAGCCGGGGTTGTCATTCTTGTGTGAGGTAAAGAAGGCATCTCCTTCAAAAGGGATGATCGCAGATGAATTTCCATATTTAGATATTGCTAAGGAATATGAGGGAGCGGGGGCAGCAGGAATCTCGGTGTTGACCGAACCAAAGTATTTCCAGGGAAAGAATGAATATCTGCAGGAAATTTCCAAGGTAGTAAAGATTCCTATACTACGGAAGGATTTTATTGTTGATGAATATCAGATTTATGAAGCGAAAGTAATTGGAGCTTCTGCGATTTTACTGATTTGTGCCATTTTGGATGAGACTACGCTGCGGGAGTATCTGATGATAGCTGACGGTCTTGGACTTTCGGCTATCGTAGAAGCCCACACGGAGGATGAAGTGGCAATGGCGCTGCGGTCTGGTGCCAGGATTATCGGGGTAAATAATCGTAATCTGAAAACATTTGATGTGGATATGGACACCAGCTTGAGGCTGCGGGATCTGGTGCCCAGGGATAAAATTTATATTTCTGAAAGCGGTATTCATACGCCTGAGGATATACTTAAGCTTTATCAGGCTTCGGTGGATGCAGTTTTAATCGGGGAATCTTTTATGCGCAGTGTTGATAAGAAAGCTGAAATGCAGCAGCTTAGAAGTCTGATCAGGAATTGAGGTGAGACCTGTGACGAGAATTAAAATCTGCGGGATTTCCAGAGATGTTGATATCGCATATGTGAACGAAGCAAAGCCGGATTACATAGGGTTCGTATTTGCCCAAAGTAAACGGCAGGTTACGAAAGAGCAGGCGGAGCGATTAAAAAAAATGCTGGATACAGAGATTATGACGGTTGGTGTTTTTGTAAATGATACGGTGGAGCGGATGGTGGAATTGGTTGACAAAGGAATTATCGATGTGATTCAATTGCATGGGCAGGAGGATGAGCATGTAATAGCAAAGATAAAGGAATTCGTATCCGTTCCTGTGATACAGGCATTTGGCATTCAGGATGCAAAGGATATCAGAAGGGCTGAAAAAAGCAAGGCGGATATGGTGCTTCTGGATTATAAATCAGCCGGAAGCGGGGAAACTTTTGATTGGAAATTGCTGCGGCAATCATTGCCATGGGCAAAGCCGGTTTTTCTGGCCGGCGGAATGCATAGCGGAAATGTACAGGAGGCAGTGAGTAAATTTCATCCTTATGCAATTGATGTAAGTAGTGGTGTGGAAGTGAATGGATATAAAGACAAAGAGAAGATAAAAGAACTGGTTAGGAGGATACAAAATGTCTAAGGGAAGATATGGTGCATACGGTGGCCAGTACATACCGGAAGTGTTGATGAATGAGGTAATAAGGTTAGAAGAATTTTTTGAAAAGAGTAAGAAGGATCCTGAGTTTCAAGAAGAGTTGAAGACATTATTCCAGGAGTATGCCGGACGGCCATCGCGCTTATATTATGCAAAAAAAATGACAAAAGATCTGGGAGGAGCGAAGATTTATCTGAAGCGGGAGGATTTGAATCATACTGGTTCCCATAAGATCAACAATGTATTAGGACAGGCACTGTTAGCCAAGAAAATGGGAAAAACCCGTGTTATCGCGGAGACTGGCGCAGGGCAGCATGGAGTTGCCACCGCCACTGCAGCAGCTTTATTAGGTTTGGAATGTGAAATTTTTATGGGAAAAGAGGACACTGAACGTCAGGCCCTGAATGTGTATCGGATGAAGCTTTTAGGAGCGAAGGTACATGCCGTGACTACCGGAACACAAACTTTGAAAGATGCGGTCAATGCTACGATGCAGGAATGGGCAAAGCGGGTAGAGGATACGCTTTATGTGCTTGGTTCGGTAATGGGTCCCCATCCGTTTCCAATGATTGTCCGGGACTTTCAAAGTGTGATCAGCCGGGAAGCAAAGGAGCAGATTCTTGAGAAGGAAGGGAAGCTGCCCACGGCGGTTGTGGCTTGTGTAGGCGGCGGAAGTAATGCAATGGGGATGTTTTATAATTTCATCGAGAATCCGGATGTACAGTTGATTGGCTGTGAAGCCGCAGGAAAAGGTCTTCATACGAAGGAGCATGCGGCAACGATCGCCAAAGGTGAACCGGGTATTTTTCATGGTATGAAATCTTATTTCTGTCAGGATGAGAGCGGGCAGATTGCCCCGGTGTATTCTATTTCGGCCGGACTTGATTATCCGGGAATCGGACCGGAGCATGCGAATCTGTACGATAGTAAGCGGGCGGTTTATGTGCCGGTTACGGATGAAGAGGCGGTATGCGCATTTGAATACCTGGCGCGGACAGAAGGAATTATATGTGCCATTGAAAGTGCCCATGCCATTGCACAGGTACAAAAGATGGCGCCGCAGATGGAAAAGGATGATATTATTATTGTCTGTGTTTCCGGGCGGGGTGATAAGGATGTGGCAGCAATTGCCCGGTACAGAGGGGAGGATATTCATGAGTAAAATTCAAGATGCATTTAAGGAAAAAGCTTTTATTGGGTTTTTGACGGGAGGAGATCCGTCAATAGCTAAGACAAAGGAATTTATTCTGGAAATGGTACGTGGCGGTGCGGATTTAGTAGAGATAGGGGTTCCATTTTCTGATCCGATCGCAGAAGGGCCGGTGATCCAGGAGGCAAATATTAGAGCACTGGATGCGGGAACGAATACTGAGCGGTTATTTGAATTGGTAGCTTCGGTACGGGAGGAAACCGATGTGCCATTGGTTTTTTTAACTTATCTTAATCCGGTGTTTCATTATGGGTATGAAGCATTTTTCAGCCGGTGTGAGGAGTGTGGATTGGATGGAATTATTATTCCTGATATGCCGTTTGAGGAAAAGGGGGAGGTAGTGGAAATTGCGGCAAACCATGGGGTGGATGTAATTTCTTTGATTGCTCCTACGTCGGATGACAGGATAAGAATGATCGCGAAGGAGGCAGCGGGGTTTATTTATGTGGTTTCCTCAATGGGGGTGACGGGGGTAAGAAGTGAAATTAAGACTGATTTAGCTGGAATTTTAGAGACGATAAAGGATGAGACAGAGGTTCCGTGTGCGGTTGGATTTGGCATTAATACGCCTGAACAGGCCGAGGAGATTGCTGGGTATGCGGATGGTGTTATTGTGGGGAGTGCGATTGTGAAGATTATTGCGCGGTATGGGGATGCGGCTGGTCCGTATGTTTATGCGTATGTGAAGAAGATGAAAGATGCGGTTAAAGGGAGTAGGTGATAGTATTTTTTGAAATTTGTTGGCTGCCCGGACGCCACTGCGGGAAGATCGGTGCTTTCCGCAGCGGCTGTAGGTTTGCTCACTAAATTCATACTAATTGGAGCTGACTTTTACTGCATTTGCATTACGTGCAGCTATTCTCCTTGAGAAATATACGAAAGGAGTATCCAGAAGACTTGTGAAAATGAATATAATGTAACTGGAGATAATGATATTGATAAGGGTTTTCATGGGATAAGTTCCCCAAAAGGCTCCCAAAGTAAACAATAGTGTATTTAAGAACTGGCTTGCTAAAGTAGAGCCATTGTTTCGCAGCCAGAGGAAGCCATTTTTTGTATTGTAACGGGTTTCGGTGAAGGCCCACCATTTGTGATAGAGCCATACATCGAAGCGTTGGGTTATGGCATAGACGATAAGGCTGGTTACCATCATTCTGGGAGTATTGGAGAAGACGGCCTGTATGCTGGTGAAGGCCCAGTCTTCAGCATTTGGCTGATACAGGAGCCAGGACTGGGAGATGATGATGAAGCAGATGGAGGTCATGATTCCCACATTTACGGCCTGATCAGCTTCTTTTTTGCCATGGTTTTCACTGATGATATCAGTAACCAGGAAGGTGGATGCAAAAAGAATATTGCCCAGGGTCTGGGACATGCCGAAAGCGTTAACCAGGATCAGAACCTCAATATTGGCACTGATGGTTGCAAGAACGGTCCAGCAGATAAGTCCTTTGGAACCGAAAAGACGGTACCAGAGAAGAACCATGGAAAATAATACCGGGACACTGATCAGTAATAATATTTCATTGCGCATTTGTTTTTCCTCCTACACCAAAATCGGTGTTTTCTATTAATATGTCAATACGAGGGTCATCTTTGTATTGGGGATATATATGTTTGGTAAATGTTTTTATGACCATCGGGTCGGGCTTGATAGGAGTGGTGTTTTTTTTCATGATATTGATGCAAATACGTTCAAAATGTTCCAGGCCGGTATTAATGTCGGCGAGCATGGAATCCACTGTTTGACCAGGGAGTCCGAATAGGAGGCAGCATTCATCGAAGTATGCTGCAATTTCTTCCGGCTTGTCAGTTGTAATGCCTTTATCCAGATAGCTTTCACGAAACAAGGTATTGAAGGTTTCAACACCGGTTTTAATTTTCACTGTAATGCCGCTGCTTTGAAAATCTGCTTTGAGATGAGGGACTTTATTCCTATGTATCCAGTGACATTCAAAATACAGCTGGGTTATTTGTTTTTCCTGACAGGTTGATTTTATTTTCCGGATTGTTCCGGCATCCAGGTCAGTGAAAGAACCGGAATTGATTACTTCCAATTTTTTATAGAGGCCGGTTACTTTGTTTAGCTGGGCTTCATTAAGAGTATAGTTTTCCTCAGTGTTTGCACTTTGATCCAGATGATAGTCACAGAACCGGCAGCGTCTCCATACACATCCCTGACCACGCAGCATTACGATTTCACGTTTGTTTTTTTCTCCGATTATAGAATATCTTGGTGGATTTGAAAAATCAGTCATTGTATTGTCTCCTCGTGTATTTGCTGTACGGATAAAAAAGGGTGCAAAATGCACCCTGAAAACAATCAGCTATCATATAGTTGATATTGACCTAGGAGCTTTGGACAAAAGTCCCGCCACCATCTTTGCACCGCCTGTTTCCGCCCATTTCACGGGTTTTTCGGTTAAATACCAACCAGTATTCGCCCTCAAAACCCGTAAAATGGACGAAAACATTCGGCACAAATCTGATAGCGGGACTTTTGTCCAAAGCTCCTAGTTTTGTTTTAAGACAGGAGGGTTTCGAACTGTCTGTTATATTAGAATAATCCCGGTTCCATACCAAGTCATATTCCGGCTGCCTGAAATTCACCTGATGCCATTCGTGACTATTGGCTTTAGCGGATTTATAACGGGCTATCACCGTTTTCATAACGGATTGAGT
>Ga0153940_1000199_pt1 | contig 35163 bp, 30 predicted proteins | sample TSNJ024MetaG_FD_104736 | JGI IMG/M metagenome (GOLD analysis project Ga0153940, IMG submission 104736) | Attine ant fungus gardens microbial communities from New Jersey, USA - TSNJ024 MetaG | ecosystem: Host-associated > Fungi > Mycelium > Unclassified | place: USA: New Jersey, Brendan T. Byrne... | reverse complement strand
TTTGATTTCACACTACGCACCTGTCAAAAAAAGACTATTCATACTTCCATCAGTAGAATAGTCTTCGTATTGTCATTATTTTTATTATTTCTTCGCCCCTTGCACTTTTAAAATATGCACCCGACAATTTCCAAACATTTCTTTTTCAAAGAAAACCCCATACCAAACCAAAAAAATATATACCGTCCAAATCTTCCGACTATGATCCTGACTGCCGCTATGATGCTCATCCAGCATCTGCAACAGTACTTCGGTATGAAAAAACTGCTCTGCCGCTTTACTTAAAAAGCATTCTCTTACTATCTTGAAATAAGCCTCCTGACGCAGCCATACCCGAATCGGTACAGGAAATCCCAATTTTTTCTTTTCACTAACATCCTCCGGCAAACCCTTCGCCGCAATCTGGCGAAACAGATACTTGGTTTGATTACCTTTAATCTTAAGTGATGACGGCAGCTGGTCAGCTGCTTCATAAACCTTTAGATCCAAAAAGGGAACCCGGCTTTCCAGTGAATGGGCCATGCTCATTTTATCTGCCTTCAGCAGAATGTCTCCCGGCAGCCAGTTCTTAATATCGATGTTTTGCATCTTTGTCACATCGTCCAGTTTTTCCATTCCCGCATACATATTTTGCAGCAGATCACTGGGCTCAGTTGCCATATCCCTTGCTTTGAGGAGCTTTTCTTTTTCACTTTTAGAAAATATTTTTGCATTTCCGATGAATCGTTTCTGCAAAGGAGTGCAGCCGCGAATCAGATAATTCTTCCCTTTAAAATTCCTGGTACTTTTCTGTAAAGAGGCGGCCAGCATTTTTTTATATTTATCAGGAATCAGAGCAAACGGGCGTAATGATGACGGCTCGTGATAAATCCCATACCCACCAAACAATTCATCGGCTCCTTCACCTGACAACACTACTTTTACATGCTTTGCCGCAAGCTCATCTACAAAATAAAGGGCGATCGCCGCCGGATCTGCCAGCGGTTCGTCCATGTAATAGATGGCTTCCTGAATTCGCTCCCAATATTCCGGTGCTGTTATCTCTTTTTGATAATTTGTACAATCCATTATGTCGGATATCTTTTTAGCCTGATGCATTTCGCTGTACCGGCCGCTATCCTCACTAAAGCCAACGGTAAAGCTCTTCTTCACGCCTGAGCTGTGGAGCAGATAATTAGAGTCCACACCACCAGACAGCAGCACGCCTACTTCAACATCACTAACAAGATGGGCTTCAATAGACGCATCAATCTCCTGGTCCAGCATTTCTTTGACCTGCATCTTCCGTTCTTTGCTGACATTTTTGGGATGGTTTTGCTTCAACGTCGGATCATGATATTGATCAAGCTGAATCTGTCCATCTTTAAATTCCAGGGACCATCCCGGAAGTAATTTATAAATCCCTTGAAAAAGTGTCTCTGGCAGCACTGAGTATTGGTAGCTAAGATAACAATCCAGGGCAGTGAGATTTACTCCTCTTTCATACTCCGGATATTCCAAAATACTCTTTATCTCCGACCCAAACACCAGAGTCTCACCTTGTACCGTATAATAAAATGGCTTTATGCCAAACGGATCCCGGGCAGCAAAAAACACCTGTTTTTTTGTATCCCAGATAGCAAAAGCATACATTCCCCGCAGATGAGTAACCATTGCTTTACCGTACTCCTCATAAGCGTGAATCAGACACTCCGTATCGGAATGGTTGGCAAAGACATGCCCCTTTCCTTCTAGTATCACTCTCAAATCATGAAAGTTATATATTTCTCCGTTAAAAACGATAATTATCGTTTTATCCTCATTTTTCATCGGCTGATGCCCATGCTCTAAATCAATAATACTAAGTCTTTTAAAGCCAAGCATGGCTTTATCATCCACATATGACCCTTCATCATCCGGCCCCCGGTGATGTATGCGGAACATCATGCGTTCTAAAACTTCCTGGCTGTTTCTATGTTGCCCAATAATTCCACAGATTCCACACATAGCTGCTACTTTCTTTTACAGGCAAAGCGAATACTCCTATCCGCCTCACTATCATTTCAGCAGAAACCTTATCCCCTGCCGAGACAAGTAAATCCCACCGTTTTGCTTTAAGTCAAAAAGAAAACCTACTTGTCGAATATACAGTTACAACTATAACGCTACTGTATTCGATGGCAAATGTCAACAAAATACGACATTCTTATATATTTCTTAAAAAAATCTTAATATAACCTTACAAAAGCAGAAGTCTCATACTTCCATTGGTTCGGCCGGTATAAACACCCGGCTCATCTTCGGTGCTTCTTCATCAGCATCTTCACATCGGGCTTCCTCACAAAATGTCTCCTGAGCATTCACCAGCACCTTACCCCGCTTATCAATCTTCATATACGAACCATCCGGCTGCAGAATATGCGCCTTCACATTATCCTCCAGCTGAACATCCAGAATATGTTTCACCTGCCTCTTCAGCCGGTCATCCTCCACCGGAAAGATAATTTCCACCCGCTTATCCAGATTACGCGGCATCCAGTCCGCACTGCCCATATATATCTCTTCTTTCCCACTGCTTCTAAAATAGAATATTCGGGCATGCTCCAGGAAATTTCCCACAATCGACCGGACCGTGATATTCTCACTGACCCCCGGAATTCCCGTAACAAGACAACAAATTCCCCGAACGATCAATTCAACCTTAACGCCCGCCGCAGATGCCGCATAAAGCGCCGCAATCATATCCGGATCACAAAGCGAATTCACCTTGGCGATAATATGCGCCGGTTCTCCCCGCTTTGCATCTTCCATCTCCATCTCGATCAAATGAATAAACCGATTTCGCATCCAAAGCGGTGCTACCACCAGCTTATTCCATGAACTCGGCTCCGAATAACCGGAAAGCATATTGAACACCGCCGTAGCATCTTCGCCAATCCGTACATCACAAGTAAGCATACCACAATCCGTATACAACTTTGCCGTAGAATCATTATAATTCCCGGTACCCAAATGCACATATCGGCGGATACCGCTTTCTTCTCTTCTCACCACCAGGGTTATCTTACAGTGTGTCTTAAGTCCCAGCAAACCATATATTACATGACACCCGGCCTTTTCCAGCATCTTCGCCCAGACAATATTATTCTCCTCGTCAAAACGAGCTTTCAACTCCACCAATACCGTAACCTGCTTCCCGTTTTCAGCCGCTTGCGCAAGTGCTGCAATAATCGGCGAATTACCACTCACCCGGTAAAGGGTCTGTTTGATCGCCAGTACATCCGGGTCTTTTGCCGCCTGCTGCACAAAACTCACCACCGGATCAAATGACATATATGGATGGTGCAGCAGCACATCACCCTTGCGGATATTAGTGAAAACATCCTGATCATTCTGCACCGCCGGAACATATGCCGGAATATGAGGCGTTATCTTATACTCATCAAACCCCTCCATACCATACATCTTCATTAGGAAGGTCAGGTCCAGCGGACCATTGATCGAAAAAACATCTTCTTTATCTTGAATTAAAAATTCTGTTTTCAATATTTTTAATAATTTGGGATGCATGGTATCTTCTACTTCCAGCCGGATTACTTCCCCCCACTGGCGCATCTTCAGCTGCTTTTGAATCTCTTTCAGCAAATCGGAGGCTTCATCCTCATCAATTGTCAAATCCGCATTTCGCATAATCCGGTAAGGATGCGCACAGACCACATGATAGCTCATAAAAAGCTTGCCGATATTACGCTCAATGATTTCTTCCAGCAATATCACACAGCGTTTTCCTTCTTTGTTATCCGGCAGTACTACAATCCGCGGCAGCACCGAAGGCACTTGAACAGTGGCAAATTCCAGATCCTCTTTGCCCTTTTTTATATCCTTCCCATCTTTCTTCAGGATTAACGCACCAATATTCAAAGTTTTGTTACGGATCATCGGAAACGGTCGGGATGAATCCATTGCCATAGGCGTCAGTACGGGATATATATTTTCTTCAAAATACTCATCCACATACACCTTCTGTGCTTTTGTCAAATTCTCATGTCCACTGATAGCTTCCAGTCCGGCGTTTTTCAGCATCGGAACCAGAGAACGGTTATAAGTATTATACTGGGCCTGCACCAACTTATGGGCCATAGTACTCAACTGCTTTATCTGCTCTTTCGCCGACATGCCGGCGATATCTTTACCTTCATATCCGGCATGCACCATATCCTTTAAAGATGCCACCCGAATCATAAAAAACTCATCCAGATTAGAGGCCGTAATGCTTAAAAACTTCAAACGTTCAAAAAGAGGAATCGTCTTATCTTTTGCCTCGCCTAATACCCGCTCGTTAAAGCTGATCCAACTGATTTCACGATTGCGGTAGTATTCCGGTTTCATATACATGGTATAATCCATAGCGGTTCCTCCTTACATTTTCTTCTTGATTTTCAACACCGGCCAAATATTATAGACTTCCTCAAAAAAATCTGCTTTATCATGCAGCATGGCATACTCCAGATTAAAGTCTTTATTTGTTTCAATCGTCAACACCAGTTCCTGCCCCCGGACAACTGCCTTTAGCCCTTCGGCTTTTTGCATATGGCCTTGATCCAATGCATTGACCAGCCGCAGAAATGCTGTCAGCCGCGCCACCAGTACGTAATCCTTAGTTTTTAGCGCAGTACTTCGATTCACCTCTTCGTAATCACCAAAATGTTTGGTATTATATTTTACTACATTGGCAATAATCTCCCGTTCCCGGTGGGACAGACCAATGATTTCCGTCGACATAATAATACTAAAGGAACACTCCGCCACATTGCCTAAACTAATATATTTCCCGCAGTCATGAAGGTTTATTGCCACTTCCAGTAACAACTTATCCCGGCTGGATAATCCATGCCGCTTCTTCATCGCATCCAGGATTGTCTTAGCAGCTCTATTCATCATCAGCGTATGGCTCTTCCCCACCGCATAGCGCCGGCCGATATTCTGTGAAGCCATAACGATATCCTGTTCAAAATCATGCACCGGCTTAATATATTTGTTTCTGATCGCATAGTCATAGACAAATCCATCTGCCAGACTGACACCGGGAGTCCAGATGCTCTCTGCTTCCATTTCCTGAATCAGCCGCTTGTTGATAATTGCTGTTGGAATCATCAGGGACGCATATTCCAAGGGGATTTCCAGTTTCATAGCCAGTTCAATCGGGGAATTGCTGATAACCATCCGATACCATTCCATGTATTCCTCTTGGCTGATGTTCTTACTGCGCACGCCCTCTTTACGGTAAAGAATCGAGTCGGTAAAATGATTGCCCACCAAAATCACGTTCGTAATCTTCCGATCCTTCAAATGCATTTTCTTAAAATTAGCAACTTCGTTGCGAATCAATTCTTCTACCAGCACTTCATAGTGGGTAGTAGTATTTTCAATCCCGTGCAGCCGTTCCCGCACCCGCAGGCTTCCCAGCTTGACATTCTCGGTGACGATCAAGCTGTCTTTATCAAACAGCGACACCTGAATACTGCCGCCGCTGACATCAAGGATGGCCGTACCTTTCTCAATAATTTTCTGGAAAGTGCTTTCTTTGGATGCAATCCCTTTATAAACCATGAAGCGCTGTTCTGAGTTGCTTAAGACATCCACCCGGATTCCCGTCCGCTGATAAATCACTTCCAGCACGATCAGATTATTTTTGGCTTCCCGCACGGCACTTGTAGCAAATGCCCGGTAAGCTTCCACCTGATAACCGTCCATAATATTTTTAAAATCCTGAATAACGGTACAGAGTTCTTCCACCAGATCTGGTGTGATCTTTTCAGTTGCAAAGGTGGTCTTTCCTAACTCCATACGATGCATTACCATATCAAGCGAATTGATTCCCCTTTGCTTGGATACTTCAAAAATCTCCAGCCGGATACTGTAAGACCCTACTTCAATTGCGGCAAACATAGTCATAAAATCCCTCCAAAACTGTTACTATTCACAACTCTGCGGGCTGTGAATAGTAACTCAAAACTACTGACAGTACATCATTGTGCGGATGATGTACTAGATATATAATCAATAAACTGCTGCGCTGTTCTGCCGGAAAGCCCGCCATGATTCAGTTCCCATTTATTTGCTTCTAACAGCAATTCATCTTCCGGCATTTGAATATCCGCGCGCTGTGCAAGTACCTTAACAATATTCTGAAATTCTTTCTTATCCGGTCCGCAGAAGAAAATCGTAACGCCAAACCGGTAAACCAGTGACAACTTTTCCTGTACCGTGTCGGACGAATGCAAATCCTCCCGTCTCCCTTCCTTGTCACTGAAGTGCTCACGAACAAGATGACGGCGGTTTGAGGTGGCATAGATCAGTACATTATCCGGCTTTTTCTCCAATCCACCTTCGATAACTGCTTTTAAATATTTATAATCAACCTCAAATTCCTCAAAAGACAGATCATCCATGTAAATAATAAACTTATAATTGCGGTTCTTAATCTGTCCGATCACATCATTCAACTGCTGAAACTGATGCTTATAGATCTCAATGATCCTCAGCCCTCTGTCATAGTACTGGTTCAATATCCCTTTAATACTGGAAGATTTACCAGTTCCGGCATCGCCGAACAACAGACAATTATTAGCCTTTTTCCCGCTTATAAACGCCTCTGTATTATCAATCAGCTTTTTCTTTGCAATTTCATACCCTACCAGATCATCCAGCTGTACATGGGTTATATTCGTAATCGGAACAATATTGGTCTCATTATCCTTTAAACCCACTCGGAAAGCTTTATGAAGACCAAATTTCCCCACTCCAAAATCCTGATAAAACGTAACCATATCCGCCATAAAGTCATCCACCGTCGGCGCCTTCTCAAGCCGTCTGCTCAACTCAGAAATCCGGTCTCGAATCCGCTTATTAAACAGCTTATGATGTTCATCCGTACTGCTGTAATTACAGATGATCCCACAATCATGAGACGCAAAAACCTGGTCAAACACCCGGATATCGAAATCATACAATTCTTTAAACCGGACAAAATCATGCATTGCCATCTGATTAATGCTTCCTTCTACTTTCCCAACAATCTCACTGGCAATACTGAACGCATTCTCCTTATTCACCAGCAAAAAGGTTAGATAATTATGCCACAGGTTGCCAAAAAATCCATAGCGCTCTGCCATCTCAACCAGCCCATTCAGGCTTTCATAGAATACACCGCGCATCTCCTTCGGCTTCTGTCCGTCTTGAATAGCTTTTATCATAATCGTTACATTCTTCAGTATTTCCCCCTGTTCAAAATCCCGGTACAGAATACATTCATCAATTCTAGTCAAGATTACCCCTCCTAATAGTTGTTACCGGTCACTCCGTGACCAGCAACACGCTTAACTAATAGTTCCCCAGTATCCGCAGCTTGCTGACTTCCTGCTCGATGCCGCGCAAGGCATTTTGCACCGCAGGGTCATCCAGATTACCTTCAAAATCCACAAAGAACCGATACTCCCAGTTCTTTCCCTGAATTGGCCGTGATTCAATCTTCGTCATACTAAGATCATTGTAAATAAAATGCGCCAGAATGTTGTAAAGGGTACCACTGGCATGAGGCAATTCAAAGCAAATGGTTATCTTCTTCCCACTACGGGTATATATCTTTTCCCGTGAAATAATTATAAAGCGGGTTTCATTGGTATCACTATGAAAATTTCGCGCCAAAATATTCAGCCCAAAATGCTCTGCGGCATGAGCACTTGCTATCGCGGCCTGGGTAATGTCACCATCTTCTTTAACCTTCATGGCCGCAAATGCATTATTCAGAAGTTTTTCCTGCTGCCACTGAGGGTGTTCATCCAAAAAGGCTTTACACTGCATCAAACTCTGGGGATGAGAATAAATGGTCCTGATATCATTAAGTGTTGCTTCACAAAGCCCCATCAATACATGTTCCACCCGAATCACCTGCTCACCGACAATAATATGCTCATAAGTATCCAGCAGGTCATAGATATCCGTAACCGCACCTGCAGTCGAATTTTCAATCGGCAGCACAGCGTATTTCGCTTTGCCGGTATGAATATCTTCCATAGTCTCTTTCCACGTCTCTACATGATAGCTGTCAATATCCCTGCCAAAAAACCGGTTCATCGCAGCAAAGCTATAGGCCCCTTCCATCCCCTGGAAAACCACCTTGCTCCCTTTGGTAGCCAATTCATCAACCGGCGTAAATTCCGACTCGCAAACAACCCCATTCTCCGTCAGTAATTGATATTGGCGCTTCCGGCTGATGGACATAATCTGTTGAAACAACTCCTGTACACCCTTTGCATTAAATTCACCGGTCGCTTTTTTACGCAGCACTTCAATCTTTGACAATTCTCGCTCCTTGTCAAAAACAGGCTTGCCCGTTTTTATCTTATAATCCGCAACCTCCGAAGCTAAACTCATCCGCTTTTCAAAAAGCGTTACCATCTCATTGTCAATCTCATCAATCTGATCGCGAATCTGTAATAAATCAATCATACTCTTCTTCTCCTGTTACAATTCTGGTGATTTCTCCAATGAAGGAAAGAGAGCCAAAAGCAATCACTACTCCATCCTTCCCCGCTCCCGCCAGGCTTAAATTAACCGCTTCACCAATACTTTTGCAAGCCTGCACATGGGAATTATACTTTTCTACTACCGATGCCAGTTCAGAGGCTTTTAATGCTCTTTCATTATCCGGCGTCTCAATGGTATACACTTGCTTTGCCAGCGGTGTCAGGATTTTTGCTATCCGATCATACTGCTTGTCACCAAATACGCCCATAATAAAAATCTTTCCCTGCTCCGGAAAGTACATCTCAATCGACTGCTTTAGTTTCAACGCAGCATCCGGATTATGGGCACCGTCAACCACTACATAGGGTTCCTTTTTAATCACTGTAAAACGGCCGTTCCAGCGGGTTTTCAAGAATCCTTGCTGGATTTCTTCCTTCGTAACCGTATAACCAATTTGATTCAACGTCTGAATGCACTCAAGTGCCAGAACCGCATTCTCGATCTGATGGCTTCCGGCCATCGTTATGGTAACCTCTTCACCGTGGTAACGAAAGGTCTGCTTTTCAATCGTAGATTCCCGAATTACTGCTTCCTGCGGTTTCGCCACTACCAGCGGATTACCTTTTTCCGTGCAGAGTGCCCAGATGGCCTCTTCAATCAGCTGCTCCTGCTTACCGATCACCACTGCAGCCCCGGGTTTGATAATACCGGCTTTATTCATGGCAATCTTCTCCAGGGTATCCCCCAGATAGTCCATATGATCCATACTGATCGATGTTATCACTGCCAGCACCGTATTCGCAATTACATTCGTGGCATCCATGCTTCCGCCCATTCCACATTCCAAGACAACCATATCACACCCTTGCTCCTGAAAATGCATCATCGCCAGGACCGTCTCTATCTCAAAGGGTGACGGATGAGCCAATCCTTCCTGTTCCATCCTGTGGATTGCAGCAATTATCCGCACCATATGTTTTGTGAAATCTTCCCTGGTAATATTATTCCCATTTATCTGGATACATTCCCGATAAGAATATAGGGTGGGTGAAACATATCTGCCTACTTGATATCCCGCACATGTAAGTACCGTAGACACATAAGCCATCACTGATCCCTTTCCATTTGTGCCGGCAATATGTATGAATTTCAGGTCTGCTTCCGGATGACCCACTTTTTCTAAAAGGTTTTTTACATTCGCAAGGCCCATTTCGCCTGCATACCGCTTTGCCTGTGTAAGATAATTTCTTGCCTGTGAATAATCCATATTTCACTCCTTAATCGCTACCGTTTAGTCCTGGTACATCGTCCACTAGATAAGTACCCCCTAATCTTCATTAATTATAGTACATGCCCTTTAATTTTACAAGAAAGTTTACATATAATATGTTTCTATTCGTTACAATTCAGCCGCTGCGGAAAGCACCGATATAGACTCGATATAGATATTCGGCTTGAAATCAGAGACGTTTTGGTATATTATTGTACATAATAATGAAACCTGCTTCGGCAGGTACCAAAGCAAGAGGAGGTAACCAATGAGACATCTGATGAGTCCTTTAGATTTCTCTGTTGAAGAGCTGGATCGATTGTTAGATTTGGCAAATGACATTGAACAAAACCCCAATAAATATGCACACGCTTGTGATCGTAAGCGAATCGCCACTTTATTCTACGAACCAAGCACCCGTACCCGTTTAAGTTTTGAGGCTGCTATGATGAACCTGGGTGGCAATGTTTTAGGTTTTTCATCTGCTGATTCCAGTTCTGCTGCGAAAGGCGAAAGTGTTTCCGATACCATTCGTATGGCATCCTGTTATGCCGATATCTGTGCTATGCGTCATCCCAAAGAAGGTGCCCCTCTGGTAGCTTCGATTGTATCTTCCATTCCTGTAATCAACGCCGGCGACGGTGGTCATCAGCATCCAACTCAAACCCTCACCGATTTATTAACCATTCGTTCCTTAAAAGGGCGGCTTGACAATTTAACCATTGGTTTATGCGGCGACTTAAAGTTCGGTCGGACAGTCCATTCTTTAATTGAGGCTTTGGTGCGCTATACCGGTGTGAAGTTCGTACTGATTTCCCCGGAAGAACTGCGGGTACCTGATTACATTCGGGAAGAGGTTCTGGAAAAGAACCAAAAGGAGTATAAGGAGGTAATCCGACTGGAAGACGCGTTGCCTGAATTAGATTTACTCTACATGACACGGGTTCAAAGAGAACGTTTCTTTAACGAAGAGGATTACGTTCGGATGAAAGATTTTTATATTCTGGATAAGGCAAAGATGGAACTTGCTTCCCCGGAAATGCTGGTGCTTCATCCCCTGCCAAGGGTAAATGAAATCTCAACCGAAGTGGACAGCGATCCGCGAGCTTCATATTTTAAGCAGGTACAATTTGGCGTCTACGTTCGGATGGCGTTGATTCTGACTTTACTGGAGGTGGAAGTATGTTAAATGTTGGTGCAATTAATGAAGGCTTTGTTCTGGATCACATCAAAGCGGGAAAAAGCATGACCATCTATCATGATCTGGGACTTGACAAGCTGGACTGCTGTGTTGCGATCATTAAGAACGCGCGAAGCAATAAACTTGGAAAAAAAGATATCATTAAAGTAGAATGCCCGGTAGATATGCTGGATTTGGATATTCTGGGATTTATTGATCATAACATTACCATCAATATTATCGAAGACGGAGAAATTACTTCCAAAAAAGAATTGTCCTTGCCTAAGCAGATTACTAATGTCATCCGATGTCATAATCCCCGCTGTATCACTTCCATTGAACAGGAATTAAAACATGTTTTTATACTGACTGACCCGGAAAAAGAAATTTACCGCTGTAAATATTGCGAAGAAAAATACTCCGGTAAACGGTAAATCAATACAGAGCAAAATTTAGTCCAGAGGGAGTTTTTGTTACTGTTCACACCCAGTATCCCGCGAGGTATTTTTTGTGAGTGAAGCAAAGCGGAAGTCACAGAAAATCCGAGGATTGCAGGCGCGAAATTATGCGGAATGCATAATTTCTGTGCATCGCGAAGCGTGTTACTGGTCACGGAGTGAACAGTAACGAGTTTTTGACTCTCTCTGAACTTTAGTTAACTAATCCAGTGGACTAACCAGCTCTATTTTTCCAGCATGCTTTCAAATACAGCATGCCAATCATGGTAGCTCTTCTTAATCGATACCGGATTCCCCTGTTCATCTAAAAAGCAATGTTGGGATTCACCCGTACAACGAATTTCCTGGGTTTTCTTGTCCCGGATTATGTACCCCAGCTTCATCTTTATCCCATTATACTGAATTCCTTTTACCTCAATCGTTACGGTTTCGCCAAAGCGAGTCATCGATTTATACTGACAGGATATACCTAATACCGGAATTCCTACGCCATGTGCTTCCATTGTATCGTATCGCAGCCCTATCTGCTCCATGTAATCAGTTCTGGCTTCTTCAAACCACCTTATATAATTCGAATGATGGATAATCCCCATCTTGTCTGTTTCATAATACTGTGTTTTATGTTCATAAACTTTTATTTCCATCACAACCATCCCCTTTTCTTCATTTCCTGGTAAATAGCAGCCACCGGTAGTCCAACAACATTATTATAATCACCATCAATTTTCTCAATAAAAACCGCCGACAGCCCTTGGATCCCATAAGCGCCAGCCTTATCCATGGGCTCTTTGGTATTTACATAAGCCTCAATTTCATCCCGGCTCATCTTATAAAATGTTACCTTTGTTTCTTTTGCAAACGAAACACTGACCGGTTCCTGCACATCCTTATAATACAATGTAACTCCGGTATAAACGGAATGGGTTTTCCCCTGTAAGCTTTCCAACATTTGAATCGCATCATCCCGGTCTTTCGGTTTTCCCAGAATGTTCCCATCTTGAACCACAATCGTATCTGCTCCGATCACTACGCTTCCATCTTCTATACCACAATCAGTATCTCCCCCCACATCAAATGCTTTTTGCTGCGATAATTCAATTACAACCTCCACCGGATCGCTTTTTGTAATCTTTTCTTCCACTTTACTAGGTATTACCTCATATATAATCCCCACTTGCGTCAGCAGTTCTCTTCTACGCGGGGATTGGGAAGCCAGAATAATTTTATACATGTTAACCTCCTCCTAAACAATTAAATAGAGAACCTGCCAAAGCAGGTTCTCATAAGAACAAGCAAAACGATAAGCCGGGTTATGTCGTGAATGATCATCTATCTAATTCTGTTGTTGCCAACAGCGTTAAGCGACCCACCTGAAAGCGTGACGGGCAGCCACATAGCTTTCTATTCGGTCTTGCTTCCGGATGGGGTTTACATATGCCCCGCCTGTTACCAGACGGGCGGTGGTCTCTTACACCACCCTTCCACCCTTACTTCCAAAAGGAAGCGGTATATTTCTGTTGCACTATCCTTGGAGTCACCTCCACCGGACGTTATCCGGCATCCTGCCCTGCGAAGCCCGGACTTTCCTCACCTGACACCTTTCGGTATTATCAGCCGCGATCATTTATTTTACTTGCCTACTGCTTTTTTAATTTTAACACACTTTATAAGTCAAAACAACCACCGCCCACAAATTCACGTAAAATCGAATTATTAGGTATGGTATCGCTTGGTACTCCCATAAAATAATCCAGGAATTTCAACAAATGATTAGCTTCATAATACTCCGGACATCCCTTGGGAATCTGAAAAAGAATTGGCTCGGCATAATTCTTCAGCACTGCCAATTCATATATCAAAGCCGAATTAAACATCGCATCCGCCTCTTCCTGATAAGGGAAAATATTATTCTCTTCCCCTCTTCTTACCGAAGCCCACATGGCAAGGGTGTCTTTCGCCGAAGTTCCCCGCGTCCGATTATCCCGAACCATTCGCCGGATTAATCGCCCATCTGTTGTGGGGATGCGATTATGTTCGTCGATATTCAACTGTGTCAGAGCACTGATGTAGACTTTATACTTATTCTCCCGGGGAAGAGTATGACTTAGTTTGTCATTCAAACCATGAATCCCTTCCAACACCAGTACATCTTCCGGCCCTAACTGCAGGAAATCACCTTTATACTCCCGTTTTCCCTCTGCAAAGTTAAAGCGCGGGATTTCGATCTGTTCACCTTTTAGAAGACCGGTCATATCTTTATTAAACTGTTCTACATCAATAGCTTCCAGGCACTCATAATTCCGATCACCATTTTCATCCAGGGGAGTATCTTCCCGGTTCACAAAATAGTTATCCATGGCAATTGGATGTGGTTTTAATCCATGAGCTGCCAATTGAATTGACAGACGATGAGAAAAGGTGGTTTTACCGGAAGAAGACGGTCCGGCGATCATGATGAATTTAACATTTTTATGATTGGCAATATCCTCCGCGATTCTGGAAATCTTTCCTTCCTGCAGCGCTTCAGATATCATGATCAATTTCTGCATCCCGCCTTTGCTGATCAGCTCATTCATCGCTCCAACCGTGTCAACTTCCAGCATTTCGCCGGTCTTCTCGGCTTCCTTCTGAACCTGGAATATCCTTGGTGACGGCACAAATGGTGCCATATGTTCCGGTGTTGATTGCTCCGGCATCTGCAAAACCAGTCCGTCATCATAGGCATATAGTTCAAAATATTTCAAATACCCCGTATGCCACAACATGAATCCATAAAAATAATCCTCAAAATCCTCCAAACTGTAGATATTCACCCGTGATACACGGCGATAGCGGAATAATTTCTCCTTATCCAGCATGCCATGCTTTAAAAACAGCTCTCTTGCCGTCTCTAACTCCACGCTGCGTTTCATGATCGGAAGCTTCTTTTCCACCAACTCTAACATATAGCTCTTAACTTTGGCCAAAAATGCTTCATCAATCTTTACATTGCCGTCAATTGTATAATACAATCCATTGCTGACTGTATAGTGGAGGACTACTCGATGAACATTAGACCTCCCTGCTACATAATAAATGGCTTTCAACAAAAGCATAGACATACTTCTTTTATATGCTTTATGCCCAATTCTGTCAGCAATAGTAATTGGTTCAATTACACAATCTCTCTTCAGTATTTTATGCAGCTCCCGCAGCCTGCCATTGGACATGATCAAAACCACAGGGTATTCTGTCTGTAACGGAAATGCTTCCAACACTTCGCCATACGGCATGCCTGCCGGAAATATTTTAGTAACATCTCCTATCGTAACCTGACACATCTTATCAACCATATACAATCCTCCTTTCACAAAGCTTAAGTACATTTGACTACTCATCAACCGGACAGTACACCGGGGCGATCAAACCACCCAAAATGGTACTTTCGTCTGTGCTGTAGTGATCTCTACACCGGGAAGTTCTTTTTCCATCTGCTTCTTTACATAATCCATAAACATGTATTCTGTTCCATAATGTCCGGCATCGATTACTGCCAGACCCTGCGCTACTGCATCAATTCCTGTATGGTGGTCCATATCACCAGTTACCAGTACATCCGCACGGGCATTGACTGCCGAAGCGATCATGCTCTTCCCGGAACCGCCGGATACTGCAACCCGGGAAATTCTTTTATGATCATCACCATAGACCTGCACTTGGGGGATTTTTAGCTGTGCTTTAACAAACCGGGCAAAATCAGCCAGCTCCTGTTCACCGGAAATACTTCCGATCCTGCCGATTCCTTCCGCTTCACCTTCCACCGTTTCCCAAAGCACTTGGTCATTTAGAAGTCCCAGGGCCTCCCCATTCAGCCGCCCCATCCCCATTACATCAAAGTTGGTATGCATCGCGTAATAGGAAATATCATGCTGTATTAAAGATATGATACGGCGCTCGATAAAATTACCGTCGGTAATTCGTTTTAAGGTAGAAAAAATCAGCGGATGATGAGAAATAATCATATCCGCCTTCATTTCAATCGCCTGAGTGAGCACATCATCTGTCAAATCCAGTGTTATCAGGATGCGTATCACTTCCTTTTCCTGTGAACCAACCAGTAATCCCACGTTGTCCCAGGAAAGGGCACACTCAACCGGCCACTTTTGTTCTAATATTGTAATAATGTCTTTACACTTCATAGTATTTTTGAGCAGCATGGATATACTGCATCTCCTGTTCTATTTCCTTACGTCTTGTTACAGCTTCTGTTGAATCCATGGAGCAGATATTGGCATGGATTTCCTTAATGACTGCAGCTTCTTTTTTCAAGAAATGCCATAATACCGGATTTTGATTTTCTAAAAGATAACGGCCATATCGATTATATAGTTCCTCATCCTCCGTCAGGGTTTTCCGACTGCCCTTTAATATCTCCTGCTCATCCATCCCACTTACTTTCATCATCGGATAAAACTTTCCGTCTTCCAGAATCATATCCTCACGAATAATCTGATACCCATGCTCATTTAAGTAATACCTTACTTTGGCAATATCAGACTGCGGCTGCAGGATCATCTCATCCGCACTTCTGCATACCGCCTCACCCTCCGTCAGAATTTTAATCACCAGGCTGCCCCCCATACCTGCAATGATAATGGAATCCACCTCTTTAGGGTGTAATTCCAGCACACCATCTGACAGTCTGGTTTCTATGTACTGTCCGGCTGCATGTATGGCAATATTCTTTTCTGCCCGAGCAAGCGGACCTTTATTAACATCCATGGCAATCGCCCAGGGAATCCTCCCCCGCTTTACCAGATAGATGGGAACATAACCATGATCGGTTCCTACATCGGCAAGCCGATTACCTTCGGTAACCATATCTGCAACAGCCAACAAGCGTTTTGATAACTGCATATTGCGCACCTGTTAATCTAAATAATCCTTTAATTTTCTGCTGCGGCTTGGATGACGCAGTTTACGAAGCGCTTTTGCCTCAATCTGACGGATACGCTCACGGGTTACGTTAAATTCTTTTCCTACCTCCTCAAGCGTCCTTGCTCTTCCATCATCCAGCCCAAAGCGCAGGCGAAGCACTTTTTGCTCCCTCTCAGTAAGGGTTCCCAGCACCTCTACCAGCTGTTCTTTCAAGAGGGTAAACGCTGCCGCATCTGCCGGTACCGGCACATTATCATCCTGGATAAAATCTCCAAGGTGGCTGTCTTCCTCTTCACCAATGGGTGTTTCCAGGGATACCGGCTCCTGGGAAATCTTCAGGATTTCGCGGACCCTTTCCACAGACATGTTCATCTCTTCGGCAATTTCTTCCGGCGCCGGTTCACGGCCCAGTTCCTGCAGTAACTGACGTGAAACCCGGATCAGTTTGTTGATCGTCTCAACCATATGGACCGGAATACGGATGGTTCTTGCCTGATCGGCGATCGCTCTGGTGATGGCCTGGCGAATCCACCATGTGGCATAGGTACTGAACTTATATCCCTTACGGTAATCGAATTTTTCAACCGCCTTGATCAGCCCCAGGTTTCCTTCCTGAATCAGATCAAGGAATAGCATTCCCCTTCCCACATAACGTTTGGCAATGCTGACTACCAGACGAAGATTGGCTTCGGCCAGCCGCTTCTTAGCTTCTTCATTGCCCTCTTCCATCTTCTTCGCTAATTCAATCTCTTCTTCCGCTGACAAGAGAGGTACTTTACCGATTTCTTTCAGATACATACGTACCGGATCTTCAATGCTGATACCTTCCGGAACGGAAAGGTCGATGTTCTCCACATCAACTTCTTCCTCTTCCTCCAGATTTATCTCATCTTCATCAGTCATTAAAAGAGCATCCACTTCGTTATCTGTTGCAGTCATCCGAAGCACATCAATTCCGTTGGTTTCCAGATAATCATAGACCTTTTCCATCTGCTCCGCATCAAGGGGCATGTCGTTAAAAAAGTCGCTGATCTCCTGGTATTCCAAAATGTTCTTCTTTTTCTTTCCCAGATTCAGAAGTTCTGTCAGTTTTTCATTGAATTTTACCATGTCCATTTCCATTGGTTGTCCATCCTTCCATAGGTTGTTTATATTTTATCCTTAATCAAAGGAAATATGCAGTTGCATTTTTCTTCCTTGTAGTTCTTCTAAATGCTTCTTTTCTTCCATGATACTCAGAACCCCCCGCATATCTGACAAATCCATATGATCGGAGCGGTATTTGATGCTGTTTTCCTTCATCCGGCAGATAACATCAAGAAGCGCCTTCTGACGTTCATCATCATTCTCCAGATGCAGTTGGGCATTGAATAACGCTGCTACTGCTTTTTGTTCCTCACTGTCAGTAAAGCGGTTCAAAAGCTTGGCAGGATTTACATCATGGTTACGGTATTGTTCAAACAGCATTTCTGCCACCGTATGTAACAGCGGAGTTACAAAATCATCCACACTGATATAAGCTTCAATGGTCTCGAAAATCTTCGGGTAGGTCACCAGCCAGGTCAGCATCAGTTTCTGTGAAAGCTCATAACCATTTTCCTTCACCTGTCGGTTAATCCCTGACTTTGGCCTGGTGATTTCTGTCTTGCCGGCATTTTTCAGCGCCAGCTTATTCACCAGTTTCCGCAGCATATCATATTCAACCCCATAATTACGGGCGACAGCTTCCACATAGTTATTACGCTCAATCTCATCTTCAAATTCCAACAGACGGCCGGCAATCTCATGCAGAAAACCGGTTTTCCCCTGCGGATCACTGATATCATACTGAGACTCACTAACCTTGACCTGGTACATAAAGCTGTTTATCCCACGGTTCAACCGGGCTTCAAAGGCTTCACCGCCTTCTGCGCGAATGAATTCATCCGGATCTTTATAGGGCTTCAGATCAATGACGCGAGCCGCCAGGCCTGCCTGCTTCAATAGTGGAATTGCCCGCAGCGCTGCCTTAGTACCTGCCTCGTCACTGTCGTAGATGATCAGCACCTCTTGCGTGTAACGCTTCATCAAGCTTGCCTGTTGGGAGGTTAAAGCCGTTCCCAGGGATGCCACCGCATTGGTAAAACCTGCCTGGTGCATAGCGATCACGTCCAGATAACCCTCGCAGATGATCAAATTCTTCTTCCGGGATGTTCTGGCCAGATTCAATCCGTATAAATTCCGGCTTTTATCAAAAACCTTCGTCTCTGGTGAGTTCAGATACTTGGGCTTCCCATCACCCATCACCCGGCCGCCAAACCCAATGACCCGGTTATTAACATCCATGATCGGGAAAATAACCCGGTTCCAGAACTTATCGTACATACCTTTCTTTTCATCTGCCTGGAATAACCCCGACTGCCGCAGCAGTTCATCCGGATATTGCCTTTCCTTCAGATATTTGTAAAGACCATCACCAAATTTCCCCGAATACCCCAGACCAAAACCTTTGATCGTCTCCTCTGTCAGGCCTCTTCCCTTCAGATATTCCATGGCATTCACCCCTGCCTGGGTACGCAGACTATAATAATAAAACTTTGCCGCTTCCTTTTGAACCTGCAGAATATTACTTTTTAAATCAGCCTGTTCCTTAGCCTCCTGAGAATATTCAAGCTCGGGCAGTTCTACCCCGGTACGTTCAGCCAGGAATTTCAGTGCTTCCCGAAAAGTATAATTCTCATACTCCATAATAAAAGTAAATACATTTCCACCGGCCTGACAGCCAAAGCAATAATACATCTGCTTACCAGGACTAACAGAAAATGACGGGGACTTTTCATTGTGAAAAGGGCACAGTCCAAAATAAGAGCTTCCTTTGCGCTGCAGCTTTACATACCCGGAAACAACATCAACTATATCATTTTTTATTCTAACTTCTTCTATCAAATCCTCAGAATAACGCATTCCTTCTCCTGGTCATGTTCGTATGTAACCGAATAGTTACCTTCGCTTTGTTCATTCCAGATTCCAGCCGGTGGGTACAAAAATATCCTGAAACTTATCAATCGAATACTGATCTGACATTCCGGAAATGTAATCGCATACTACCCGCTCCAGCGGTTCACCGCACTGAATCAGCTTCCGATATTCCTGCGACATCCCTGCCGGGTTCTGTACATAATAATGGTACAACTCGGTCAGCATCCTTTTTGCCTTGGTTTCTTCCTTTTTTGCTATGGGACTTCTATATACATCTGTAAACATCAGCTCCCGCAGGGCCCGCATTGCTTCCTCCACTTCTTCTGACATGGTAATACAGTCTTTGTCATAACTATTGATAATAATATCATGAATCAGAGAATTCAACCGTTCCCTGGTTGATGCACCCAGCACCACCCGAATCGTAATCGGAATATGGTCTTCGCTGATAATGCCGGCGCGCTGAGCATCATCCATATCATGGTGAATATAAGCAATCTTATCACACAGGCGGACTACCTGCCCTTCCAGTGTACTTGGCGTTCCTGCAGTCCGATGATTCAAAATACCATCCCGTACTTCCCCGGAAAGATTCAGTCCCTTGCCATTCTTTTCAAGCAATTCCACCACTCTGATGCTTTGTTTATAATGGGCAAATCCCAGCGGACACGTCTTGTTCAAGGCTTCCTCGCCTGCATGTCCAAAGGGCGTATGTCCCAGATCATGCCCCAATGCGATTGCCTCTATCAGATCTTCATTCAGTGCCAATGCTTTTGCAATGGTTCTGGCAGTCTGAGATACTTCCAGCGTATGGGTTAAGCGAGTCCGATAATGGTCTCCCTGAGGCGCGAGAAACACTTGGGTCTTATCTTTCAAGCGGCGGAATGCCTTTGAATGCAGAATCCGATCCCGGTCTCTTTGATAGATAGTCCGAATATCACACTCAGCCTCTTTGCGGTCTCTTCCTCTTGACGCTCTGCTATGTGCTGCATGTGGATTCAAATCCCGATACTCTTTTTCTTCAATCTGCTCACGAATATTCATTTGACACCTCTCCTATTAGATATATTCTGTGCCAAAGCGGATTTTCCTTTTTTTAATCAATCTTTTTTCTGAAATCAGTTGACTAAGCCAGATGTCGGTGTTATAATATCAAAGTCGCTGATAACACCAAGTTTCAGATGACGCTTATATAGTATATGCGGGAGTGCTGGAATTGGCAGACAGGCAAGACTAAGGATCTTGTGGGTGTATGCTCGTGTGGGTTCAAGTCCCATCTCCCGCAGTTCTTATCTGGAAACCCGGATGCCTACTTTAGGATATCCGGGTTTTTGATTTCTTTTTCTATTTTTTCATACAACTCATCTTTTCCTTGTAGCAGAAATTCTTCTTCCGCAATATGTTCCTTCAAAAATCGTGGATTTTCTTCCAAAAAATACTGCATCTCTTCGACTGTAATATCCCCCAGATAATTCTGTAAAAATCCCAAATCATCCGCTGTTACAAACGCTAACAGACTTTCCTTTTCTTCTTCACCAAATGCATTTTTCATTTTAAAATTCCTTTCTCCGTACCGGAACCGGACCGACGTACATAGAACCACCGGATCGGCTCATACAACTCCACATTCTGGTTACAGATAACGTATATTCAGAATTTTATCCGATGACTAACCAGCTCTGATCTCCCCGCCTCTGCAGGCGGCGAGATAAGAGCTGCTAAGTCGCTGGATTGGTTCAACTAAAGTTCAGTGGGAGTCAAAAACTCCCTTTAAACTAAGTTTCACTTTATACCACGCTCTGTAATCCACAGTCCTCGTTAAAATATTTTCGAGATATCATGGAACGTTACATAGATAATCAGTACCATCAGAATCATCAGCCCGGCAAAATGAAATATTCCTTCCGCCTGGCGATTGATCGCCTTTCCTCGAATTGCCTCAATTAGGAGAAAAATCAGTCTTCCGCCGTCCAGCGCAGGCAGCGGCAACAGATTCATAACTCCCAAATTCACCGATAGCAGAATCATCATATTAAAAATGCTCATCCATGTAACCAAAGCCCCCTGAGACTTACTCTCTTCATACGCATCACCGATAACGTCCACAACACCAACAGGACCTGAAAGATCATTTACACTTACCGTTCCATTGACCAGCATCACCAGGCTCTGTACGGTGGTTTTAATCCAATATTTTAATTCTATTGCACTGTACTTAATTACCCCCAGCGGACTGGCCTTCACCCGCTGCAGATTATAATCAAAACCTATTTCCACATATGTGGTTTTCAGTGGTGTTACCTGGGTACTCTTTTCTTTTCCATTTCTGGTAAAGTAAACCTTTATTTCTTCCTGGCTCAGAGGATGCTCACTAAAGTAATTATTCAATTCCTCAGTAGATGTAATTTCCACATCATTGATAGCCGTGATAATATCCCCTGCCTCTATTCCAGCTTTGGCAAAGGGATAATTCAGCTTCACATTGACAACTTGAGCAGCTTGTGCAGCCGATGGGGTTGCATAATTAAATCCCAGCATATATTTATCTATACTATAAGGAGTGTACACTATCTTCTGCGTTTTGTCACCCCTTAATACTTCAATAGTAGTATTTATATCTTCAAAACCATTTAAATACTCGTAATTATACATGTCACGGCCAATATCAATATTAGTTCCATTGAATCTGGTGATAATATCACCTTCCTGAAGACCAGCCGCTGCTGCCGGAGAATCTTCTTTCACCGCCACTACTTCAGCCGGATCATATCCAACCACACCAATGACAATTAAGGCAACTAAAAATGCCAGAATAAAATTAAAGATCGGTCCTGCAGCCACTACCGAAATTCTCCCCCAGACAGGAGCACCATTAAAAGTGCCGGCACCTTCTTCTTCTCCATCCTCACCCCGCATCATACAGGAACCGCCAAAAGGAAGGAGTTTCAGTGAATACCGGGTATCGCCCCTGACAGTACTGACAAGACGGGGACCCATCCCCAGCGAAAACTCATCTACGATAATCCCATTTTTCTTTGCCAGTAAAAAATGTCCTAATTCATGGAATAAAATTAAAATACTGAATATAACAATTGCTATTATAATTTTCAATTTACCACCTGCTTTCAATCCAATCATATGTCGTTCGTTCCACTGCCAGAATTTCATCTATATCCGGGTGGTCAATTACCGTATGCTTATTCATAGCGTATTCAATAATATCATAAATATCCAAAAACCCTATATCTCTTTTTAAAAATTTGGCTACTGCTATTTCATTGGCCGCATTATAAACTGTAGCCATCGATCCGCCTGCCCGGGCAGCCCGCACTGCCAGTGGTATTCCTAAGAATGTATCGGCAGCCGGTTTCTCAAAGGTAAGTTGACTCAACTGATAAAAATCCAGCCGCTCACCTGACAGATACCGCCTCTCGGGATAATAAAGGGCATACTGGATGGGAAGCTTCATATCCGGCGTTCCCAACTGTGCCATAACTGCACCATCGATAAACTCCACCATCGAATGGATAATACTTGTTGGCTGAACAACTACCTGCACATCCTCAATATCAACACCAAACAGCCACTTTGCTTCAATCATCTCCAACCCTTTATTAACCAGAGTTGCTGAATCGATGGTAATCTTCGCACCCATGGCCCAGTTTGGATGCTTCAATGCATCTTCCAGGGTTACAGCTTCCAATTCTTCTCTCTCTTTTCCACGAAATGGTCCGCCTGAAGCAGTCAACATGATTCTGCTGACTTTACCTCTGTCCTCACCGTTCATTGCCTGAAAAACGGCACTATGTTCGCTGTCAACAGGCAGGATTTTAATACCCCGCCGCTTTGCCAGAGGCATGATCAGATGACCCGCAGTAACCAGAGTCTCCTTATTCGCAAGGGCAATGTCCTTACCAGCTTCTATCGCTGCAATCGTAGGCCGTAACCCAATCATTCCAACGATTGCGGTAACCAATATCTGTGCATCCGCAGCCACAGCCACCTCCAGCAACCCATCCATCCCGGATAAAACCCGAACCGGAAGATCAGAAATCCTGGTCTTTAACTCACCGGCTTTTTCCTCGTCCCAAACAGCTGCCAACTTCGGTCTGAACTCTCGAATCTGCTTCTCAAATAATTCAATATTACGCCCTGCACTCATGGCAATTATCTGAATATCTCCGTTCTCCCGTACCACTTCCAGCGTCTGTGTACCAATGGAGCCGGTAGAACCTAAAATTGCTATCTTTTTCATGCCCTTTCCTTTCATTGTCTCCTCTATCCCAATAGCATAACCGACAGAAAGAAAATAGCCGGTGCCGTGAATATTACGCTGTCAAAACGGTCCATAATTCCCCCATGCCCGGGAATCAAGGTTCCGTAATCTTTGATATTCTGATTCCGCTTAATTGCCGATGCCGCCAGGTCACCTACCATCGCGATCAGCGCTCCCACCGCACAGATCAGCGCGTATTCCAGCATCCCTTCTTTCATGATGGCAGCGTAAGCCACCCCCAGCAAAGCCGCGCCTGCTACACCGCCAACAGCTCCTTCCACTGATTTCTTCGGACTCAGTACCGGCGCCATCTTGTGCTTTCCAATCAGCATCCCAACACAATATGCACACGTATCACATCCCCATGAACACAGGAAAATCAGCCATACATGCACAGCTCCGCCGGCCATCATTCTGGTTTGATAGATAAAGGACAGCATCACACCCACATACATAATTGCAAAAAAAGCTGCCATAACCTGCTGTGCCTGATATTTGGGGTATGTAAATACATACACAAACATATTCAAGATCAGACCTAAAAGCAATACCAGAAGCTGATATTCCGTCATTTGAAAATAAACCAGCAGATAATAGCCGATAATCGTGAGATAACTGGTCATCTCCAGAAGATTCAAGCGTTCCCGGCCCACTCCCATAACCCGGAAAAGTTCCCCCATTCCGATTATAGAGATGCATAGCAGCGTGGCCAAAAGAACGATTTCGCCGGAGCCGATTGTAAACAGTGCCAGCAATACTAACACAATACCGCTTATGAGTCTGGTCTTAAACATCAGTATCCTCCTGGGGTGCAAGGTGAATTCCACCGTATCTTCTGTTTCTTTCATTATATTTCTCAATAGCCTTGACCAATTCTGCTTTATCAAAATCAGGCCAGGTTACATCGGTAAAATAAAACTCCGTATAAGCCATCTGCCACAGCAGATAATTCGACAACCGCATTTCACCGCTGGTCCGAATCAGCAAGTCAGGATCTGGTAAACCGGCAGTATCCAGATATCCCTCAAAAATTTCTTCCGTCAGCTCGTCGGTAAAAGTGCCATTTTTCACATCCGCACTCAACTGCTTAACAGCACGCAAAATTTCATCACGACTACCGTAATTTAAAGCTATCTGAAAATGAAGTTCTTCGAAATCTTTCGAAAAATCCTCCAGCCTTTGGATGCTCTCCCGGATATCTGTATCAAAAGCTGACGGGTCACCAATGATGCGTACCTGCATTTTATTTTTTTTCGATATTTTAATACATTTCTTCAGATAATTGCGAAAAAGCTTCATCAGCCCTTCTATTTCTTCTCTGGAACGTTTCCAATTTTCCGTGGAAAAGGCATATACAGTCAGATACTTGACACCCAGTTCTTTGGCTATTTCACAGATGTTCTCCAGATTTTCACAGCCTTTGATATGACCATAACTTCTCGGCATTCCTCTTTTTTTTGCCCACCTTCCATTCCCATCTAAAATGATGGCAATATGATTCGGAACATTCATCCATTATCTCCTCTCATGCAAAAAGGGCACTCTTCATGGATTCTCTTCCATGTTTAAGCACCCCGCCTATTCTCCTATACGGTAAGAATCTCTTTTGATTTTGCTTCCATCACTTTATCGATATCACCAATATATTTGTCAGTCAATTTCTGAACTTTATCTTCCAGTTCCTTGATCTCATCTTCTGATACATCCTGCTTTAATTTCTTAAAAGCATCATTTGCATCTCGACGGATATTACGGATGGCTACTTTTGCATTCTCACATTTTTTCTTAACGTCTTTCACCAGTTCTTTTCTACGCTCTTCTGTCAATTCCGGAAAAGAAAGGCGTATTATTTTCCCATCGGTGGTTGGGTTGATTCCCAAATCGGAAGTCAGGATTGCTTTTTCAATTACCCGTACCATATTGCCTTCCCATGGCTGAATCTGAAGCATACGCGCTTCCGGCACCATTACATTTGCTACCTGCTGGATAGGGGTCGGAGTTCCATAGTAATCCACCATAATGCGGTCCAAAACATGTGGATTTGCCCGTCCGGCCCGGATTGTTCCCAGTTCAGACTCCAGATTTGCTAAAGATTTGCCCATTTTGGTATCATATACCTGAATTCTTTCATCCATTTTGTAAATCCTCCTTATACTATTACGTACTGTTCAGTATCTTCAAAATCACATGTTGCACAATGCACGAAACACCTCGCCAGATACCGCCTGCTGAATAGTTACACTGTTACTTCCGTGCCTGTAATTACGCCGTGAGCTGCATTTATAATACTGTCTTTTTCGTTCAGTCCAAACACGATCATCGGCATTTTATTCTCCATACACATAATGGATGCTGTCAAATCCACTACTGCCAACTTCTTGTCGATTACCTCCCGGATGTCTACCTTATCATACTTTCTGGCTTTGGGATTATCCTTCGGATCACTGTCATATACACCATCCACAGCCTTTGCCAGTAAAATCGTCTCCGCTTCAATTTCTACCGCCCGAAGTACCGTAGCAGTATCGGTAGAAAAATACGGATGCCCAGTTCCGCCGGCAAAAAAGGTTACTGCACCTCTGGAAAAATATTTATTCACCCTGTCTTTGGAAAACAACTTGGTAAATGCTCCACACTCAAACGGTGTCATTACTGTCGTTTCCATCCCCTGGGAACGAAAAATCTCTGAAACATATATACAGTTCATGACCGTTGCAAGCATGCCAATTTGATCTGCTTTCGTCCGGTCAATATTCTCACTGCTTCTTCCACGCCAGAAATTCCCTCCACCAATTACGACACCAATCTCAACACCTTCATCAGCCAGAGTTTTTACCTGTCTCGCCACTTTGACTACAATCGGCTCATCAAATCCTGTCTTCTTATCACCTGCAAGCGCTTCCCCGCTTAACTTTAGCAAAACTCTTTTCATCATGACGCTCCTTGTATCTTAGTATTTACTTTTAGTATTATAACACAACTAGATTCTTGCTGTCACAAAAATATCATAAATTGCCCTGATTGCTGCTTCAAAATCACTGTCTTCCACACCAATAATGATATTCAGTTCACTGGATCCCTGGTCAATCATCTTTACATTGACATGGGCATGAGCCAGCGCCGAGAAAATTCTTCCGGCCGTTCCACGCATCCGGCGCATTCCCCGTCCGACTACAGCAATCAGCGCTAAATCCGATTCCAGTTCAATGGTATCCGGTTTCACTGCCCGATGCAGCCCGGCAATAACATGCTGTTCTCTTTCCTCGAACTCGTCCTGATGTACATATACTGTCATGGTATCGATACCGGACGGCACATGTTCAAAGTTGATTTCATTTTCTTCAAAGACCTGCAATACCTTCCGGCCAAATCCAATCTCTGAATTCATCAGCTCTTTTTCAATATGAATCGAGGCAAACCCTTTTTTACCTGCAATACCGGTAATCGTATACTTCGGCTTGTTGCAGGTACTTTCCACGATCATCGTCCCATGATCGTCCGGGCGGTTGGTGTTGCGGATATTAATCGGAATCCCGGCACTGCGCAAAGGGAAAATTGCCTCTTCATGCAGTACTGTTGCTCCCATATAAGATAATTCCCGTAATTCTTTATAAGTAATGGTACTAATGGTTGCCGGATTTTTGATAATTCTTGGATCAGTTACCAAAAATCCGGATACATCCGTCCAGTTTTCATATACATCTGCTTTCACCGAGCGGGCTACGATCGAACCGGTAATATCAGAACCACCCCGGGAAAAAGTCTTGATACTGCCGTCCTGATGACTGCCATAAAAACCCGGAATAACTGCCCGTTCTTCATTTTCAAGCCTTTTGCCAAGGGTTTTGTATGTCTTCTTGGCGTCAAATTCATCCTCTTCGTCAAAAAAGATCACTTCTGCTGCATCGATGAATGTAATCCCCAGATAATTGGCCATAATGATTCCATTTAAGTATTCCCCTCTGGATGCCGCATAATCAGAACCTGCTTTTTCTTCAAAATTCTTTTTAATGGTTTGAAATTCATTATCCAAGGACAATGTAAGCCCCAGTCCTTTAATAATTCCATTGTATCGTTCCTGTATCTTATTCAGCTTGCCGCTAAAGCCCTCCCCGGCCTCTGCTGCACGATAGCAGTCGTATAACATATCCGTTACTTTAATGTCCTCAGAAAAGCGTTTTCCGGGCGCTGACGGCACTACATATCGTCTTGTTGGATCTGCATGGATGATTTCCCCTACTTTTTGAAACTGTTCGGCACTTGCCAATGAACTTCCACCGAATTTCACTACTTTTTTCATAAACATCCTCCAATTTGCAAGTTCAATTGCTTGCTTACTAAAAAATAATTTATATTAATTTGCGGCGGAAGTCAAGCATATTCCCCATTTATTCATTAAAATAGTTATAGTTTGGTTATGCTATTTAAAATACTATATAAAAACGAGACAGGAAAAATCATTTCCTGCCTCACTTTATGTTTTAAATGGTATTATGCTTTTCCGTTACTTCCCAGAACCTCTGTAATCTTATGAGCAACAACACTCTTTACATTAGCACGTCCAACTTTAAGATATTCTCTTGGATCGAATGCACCCGGCTTCTGCCATAATACTTCTCTGACACCTGCCGTCATAGCCAGACGTAAGTCAGAGTCGATGTTAATCTTACATACTGCAGATCTTGCTGCCTGTCTTAACATCTCTTCCGGAATACCGATAGCATCTGCCAGATTACCGCCGTTTGCCTGGATGATCTTAACGTATTCCTGAGAAACGCTGGATGCACCATGGAGAACGATCGGGAAGTTTGGAAGACGTTTTGTAATCTCATCCAGGATGTCAAAACGCAGTACTGGTTCCTGACCTGGCTTGAACTTGAATGCACCGTGGCTTGTTCCGATAGCGATTGCTAAAGAATCAACTCCTGTACGGTCAACGAATTCTTCCACTTCACCCGGATGTGTATACTTAGCATCTTCTGCTGATACATTAACGTCATCTTCGACACCTGCTAACTGTCCAAGTTCACCCTCTACCACTACTCCCTTGGAGTGAGCGTATTCTACAACTTTTTTAGTTACTTCAATATTTTCTTCAAAAGAATGATGAGATCCATCGATCATAACAGATGTAAATCCACCATCGATACAGGATTTACAGGTTTCAAAATCTGCGCCGTGGTCTAAATGCAAAGCAATCGGAATATCATTTTCAATCAGTGCTGCTTCAACTAATTTTACAAGGTATGTGTGATTTGCATACTTTCTTGCGCCTGCTGAAACCTGAAGGATCAACGGAGAGTTTAATTCTCCTGCTGCTTCTGTGATACCCTGAACGATTTCCATGTTGTTAACATTGAAAGCTCCAATTGCATATCCACCTTCATATGCCTTTTTAAACATTTCTGTAGTTGTTACTAATGCCATAATAATTCCATCCTTTCTTTTGTTCCTATGAGTTTTAATATAAAATATAATAATATCATAAGCTTTTTTCCTTACCATTATAACCAATTAACACCAGGTTGGCAACAAACATTTGGAATATAGGACTATCTTAATAAAGAAATACCGAAATTGTCATTTTTATAACGATTTTAACTTCCCATTTGTCCGGGAAAGCCTTGAAGCCAAAAAGAGACCGAAATAATCCGGTCTCTTTCAAAATAATCATTATTTTGCTGCGTATACCTGTGCATACTGAACACCAAACTGATTACATGCATCATGGTCGCTGATGAAGATATCTACGTGACCATATGGAGTTCCTCTGTCCTCTACGGTATAGATTCTTCCATTAATGATCAATTTTGTACCGAATGGTACGCCTGCCATTGCAACCGTTCTTCCTTCTCCTGGTGCTGTACCGCTGGCTGTCGGGCCGCCTGCCCATTGACCGCAGCAGATTGAACAGTTACAGTAAGCTGTCAGCTTGAAGTTACCAAGTAATTGTCCATAATCGCTGGATATTGCATTGGTGTAAGAGCCGCCTCCGTATACAGCCGTTCCTGCCTTTGCATTAATCTGATCTACTATTGAATAATCATCATCTGAGATGATTCTGGTTGCCCATACAGCATGTGCTGTGTCAATTCCGGAGGTAATAATTCCTGTCTTGCTGGAACTTGCATGGATAACCTGACCATCGCCAATGTACATTACTACATGATATACCGTTCCGTTGTTAGCATAGAAGATCAGGTCACCGGTTCTTGCTTCCGAAATCGGAATCTGTGTTCCGTACACTGCCTGTTCTCTGGATGTTCTTGGAATCGAATATCCGAATGCTGCATATATCCCCTGTGTGAATCCGGAACAGTCTGCACCATTTACCAAATCGGTTCCACCCCATACATACGGGTTACCCAGGAACTGTGATGCATAAGATATCATTGCCTCACCAATGGAACTTGCAACCGTTGCTTCTCTTGTCGAAGTCAGGGTATAATAACAAACTTTATTATCTTCCGGTTTTACCAGCTGCTCAACCTTTGGACTGATGTCTTCAGCTTCTGCTAATTTTGCAGTCTTAGCACTTTGCGCTTCTTCCACTGCTGTTTTTTGTTCTTCTATAGCAGTTCTGGTTTCATCAATTTTGGTGTTTAAATCTTCAATCTGAGCTTTCAGCGCTTCGATTTGGGCTTCCAACTGTACTTTTGGATCAACCGTTTCATCTGCTTTTGTATCATCTGCCTCAGCATTCTCTGCCGCTGCCGCATCTTTCTCTTCGTCAGCCACGGTATCCTGCGTATCAGAATCAGCATTCTCTGCTTCTGGTGTGGCTTCAGCTTCCTCTTCTGTGATTGTCGGCGTAGGCGTCACTGTTGCTTCTTCAGTAACTTCCGGTGTTGGCTTTGCTTCTTCGGTCACTTCCGGTGTCTCAGTCGTTTCTTCTGCCGCCTTTAATTCTTTCAGTTCTGCCTTTGCTGCTTTTAATTCAGCTTTCGCCTGCTTCTTATCTGCTTTAAAATCCTTCAGATCGTCTTTACTCTTCTGCAGTGCTTCGGATTTTTCAGTCAGATCTTTTTCCTGTTCTTCTGTCCATCCTGCTGTTTCTTCCAGCTGAACTTCAACAGAATCGCCAGTTGTCAGCATGTCTTTTTCAACAAAACCGCGTACATTATCTGCTTCAATATATATCCAGTCTTTATGCTCATCTGCCAGAATATAGCAAATCCCGCCTTGTGGAAGGGTTCCAATCACACGCTCACTGGAATTCTTACCTTCGTAAATGTTCACCTGTTCTTTATTTGCTGTTGCATAAACTTTTGATACTACTGTTTCCCGTACCGTAGTTCTTGTGTATGTAAGTGCACTATTCTCAAGCGGATCTACAGAAGCCTGGGCTAGTACCATATTGTCTTCACCCTTCTCCGCAACAATCACATCTGCTTCATCACCTGTAATTAAAAACTCGGTTCTGACAAACCCTCTGACTACACCTGATTCAACATACATCCACTCAGCACTATCTGTTTCATTAATCACAAAACAAAGTCCGTCTTGCTGTATCGTTCCCACAATCCGGGAATCCGTATTCTGTTCTTCACGAATCTGAAGATTCGTTGCATTCACTACCGCATAGTCCTTTTCAATTGTTGTGAAACGGAAACCGTCTATTATGATCGATGGTATCGTAATCTGCTGTGCTGCTACTAATGCTGCATTACTTCCATATCCGGTTGTTTTTTGATCTGCTTCTTTTTTAGAAGAAGTCGTTGAATCTTCCGACGTTGGTGCTGGTGTTGGTGTCGCATCCGGTGCCGGTGTTGCACTTGGTTCCGGTGTTCCACTTGGTTCCGGTGTTCCACTTGGTTCCGGTGTTCCACTTGGTTCTGGTGTTGTACTTGGTTCCGGTGTTGTACTTGGGTCTGGTGTTGCGCTTGGTTCCGGTGTTGGTTCCGGTGTTGTACTTGGGTCCGGTGTTGGTTCCGATATCGGGGGTTCAGTTGCTCCTCCGCCACCATCACTCTCACCATTGTCACTGCTTCCACTATTACCAGTATCATTGCCGCCGTCATCATTGCTTCCGCTATCAACTACAATCTGATTATCCTCTGGAGCACCGCCTGCATCGGCTCCTACCCAGGTATATGGAAGAATCATCGCTACAGTAATTACCATAGCCAGCGCTTTATACAATCTTTTTAAATGCATAATATATCCTGTCCTTTCCGACTGCCCTTTTTTGATTGCTGTAGAAAAGATTACCTTCTGTTACAATAACTTGTAATCATTGTACTAACTTATATCCACATATACTATTACATTCTATTCCAATTTTTTCAAAAATGCAACCCTTTCTTAATACAAAAACCTCCATTAAGTGTGAAAGTTTTGTGAAAAAAACCGTACCCAAACTTATACCTTATGTAGAGGAACCCCCTTATTCCGAAACACAACATATTGCTTATTGTAATTTCCCCAAATAGTGCATGGATACTTAAGAAAATAAAAAGACGAAAATAAAACCTCCTGCTCATTCAGCTGCACAAAAAGAGATAAGAGTTCCCTGGTCAACGGTACAAACAATTCTTCAGTTTTTGCCTTTAAATCATGCAAATATCCACATACAGCCTCATCCAGCATTTCATCCACCCGTGCTTGACTTTCTGCTTCCAGTTTTCCGTAATAAAAATCAGCATAAGCTCTATTTTCCCCATTCTCATCCAGCAAGGAATTCAAAAACACCTCCGCCTCCCCAGCTTTCATTTGTAAAATTTCATAATCATAGTCTTCCAACCCCTCTGTAATATTAGCAAAATAAATTCCACCGGCTTCACAGATTCCCTTTTCAGTCATATAAATCTCCATTTCGCCACCAAGCAGCGGCACGAATAGTAAGGAAGTTTTAACTCCCTCTGCTTCTTTCACACTAATTTCCCTTTCATTTAGTCATAGTATAGCACAATTCCATCAATAAATCATCCCCCACTGCGAGACACCTTGCGGAATAGCGGCTGTGAATAGTAATTCGTAAAATTCAAAGAATATTTTACTTTTATTTCGAAAACACTAATTAAAAAGGAGGTACATTCTCATGGAAGATTTAACCGGCAGCATTAATAACGAAGAACTCCCCATTGGCTTCACCATGGAACTGGCACAGCATTCAGATGTCCTAAATCAGTTTTCAAAACTTTCGGAAGTCGAAAAACGCAATATCATAGATGGCGCAAAGCTAGTAGAAAGCCGCCAGGAAATGCGCAGCTACGTCGAAAACATGTGCTTCAAAAACTAATCCCCCCTACCTTTAGCAGGACCTAAAAGATGCCTCTAAAAAAGTACCGTTTTTTCTATTTAAATATGCATGGAATTCAAAGAATATTTTATCTTAAATTCCATGCATATTCAACATTAATACTTCCAAAGCCAGTGTGCTCGGCAATTCATCTCATGCCTTAGAGGATAGGAGTATTCTTGCAAGATTTTGATGAAAATTATTTTAGCAAATTCCTAACCAGGTCATCTACGTCCTCTTTTTGGGTAGCCCAACTAGTACAAAACCTCACAGTTCGATAACCGGCTTTTTCCGGTCCCATGTCCAGAAAACTGTAGTTTTTCTTCAAAGATTCAAGTTTCTGCGTGGGAAGTATGGGAAAAATCTGATTTGTACCATTTTCAATATAGAATTGATAACCGGCTTTTTTGCAAGCGGTCCGAATCTGTTCCGCCATGGCAACCCCATGCTGCCCCAGCTTTTCATATAACCCATCAGTAAACAGCGTTTCAAACTGAATCCCCAGCAGACGCCCTTTGGCAAGCATCGCACCCTTTTGCTTGATCAGGTAACGAAAATCCTGCCGCAGCTGTGGATTCACCAGCACCAGGGCTTCTCCGAACATGGCCCCGCACTTGGTTCCGCCAATATAGAATACATCACAGCATTTGGCCAATAACGGGATGTCCACACTGCTGTTTTCCTCGGCCAGCGCATAGGCCAGCCGGGCACCATCCACATAAAGCAGAAGACCATATTGCCGGCAGACCTTCTGCAGCTCCTCCAATTCCTGACGGTTATATGTAGTTCCCCATTCAGTTGGAACAGACAGATAAACCATCTTTGGCTGAACCGTATGAACCCGGTTTTCATCCTGAACATGGGTTTCACATAAGCGGGCAACTTGCTCCGCTGTGATTTTCCCTTCTTTTGACGGCAGTGCCAGAACACGATGGCCGGTATTCTCTATTGCTCCCGATTCATGGGTATTGATATGCCCCCAGTCCGCTGCGATGACCCCCTGATGGGGACGCAAAAAAGAACTGACGACAATCAGATTCGTCTGCGTTCCCCCTACCATAAAATGTATATCCACATCCGCCCGGCAGGCTTCCTGAATTAACTTAGCCGCCCGAGAACAATACTCATCTTCACCATATCCCGGAGTTTGAGTCATATTGGTTTCAATCATTTTATTTAAAATGCTTTCGTGAGCGCCTTCATTATAATCACAATTAAAATACTTCATCAAATTTCTATACCCTTCCGCTCTTGAATGCCATGATCATTTCATTGGTAAGACTTAAGTTATGTTCCTTCACCGGAATTACATCCCGCTCAAACCAGCCTGCCATAGCCAGTTCTTCTTCATCCAGTGTAACCTCTTCTTGCCCATCTAATTCCGCATAATATCCCATCAACAGGGTATCCGTAAAGCTCCACGGCTGACTTTTATAATATCTGATATTCTTTACTTTCAGCCCAACCTCCTCCATCACTTCACGGCGAACACATTCCTCCATCGATTCTCCGATTTCCACAAACCCGGCCAGCAGGGCATACTTTTTAAAATCCCGGTTAGCATACCTGGACATCAAAATTTTATTGCCATGAGTTACTGCGATGATAACCGCCGGCATAATCTTCGGATACTCCTGATTTTTACAGTGCTCACATTTCAACATTCGTTCTTTATCATCTACAATCAGACGTTTTCCACATCTGCCGCAGAACTTATGGTCACGGTACCAGCGGTAAAGCTGCCACCCGGTAATCCCAGCCAGGCATTTATAAAGCGCTTCCTCATTACGGAACACTTCCGTATTCTCCATTTGATATCCCAGATGGTCGTATTCTACATTTTTAATCAGATAGAAGCGGTCTTTATCAATACTGAAAAGGTAGGTATAATTTTCATAAAGGTCTTCATTATAAGGTTCCAACTCCCCAACTGTTGGAAATTCGATCTCCCCGTCATCATCTCTCCCAACCAGAACCTTTTTTCCTTCATAATATAATATATAACTGTTCTGATCCGGCGCCTGAGGCCGATATTCATTTGAAAAATAATGTGGTGCAATATCTTGTATCATACTAGATTTCCTCCTCGTTTCTCATCAAATATTCTATCACATATTCTTACGATTTACCAGCAAAAAGAGCCTGCCCAAAAGATGGTTCAGTCATACCATTACGAAGTTCTTTCTTAACTCTGGGTACATACCACCAAAACCCAGCCGCTGTGTACGAGAAGAGGTGCTGTGCTGTTTGCAAAACCAGAGCATTTCGCTGAAGATACTAACAGAAATAGAGCCCAAATCCCCGGACTATCCACATTCAATCCGTTTTCTGGTGAAAACGCATTTCAGGTGGATA
>Ga0153940_1000198_pt1 | contig 35301 bp, 31 predicted proteins | sample TSNJ024MetaG_FD_104736 | JGI IMG/M metagenome (GOLD analysis project Ga0153940, IMG submission 104736) | Attine ant fungus gardens microbial communities from New Jersey, USA - TSNJ024 MetaG | ecosystem: Host-associated > Fungi > Mycelium > Unclassified | place: USA: New Jersey, Brendan T. Byrne... | reverse complement strand
CTATAAATACAAAACCACCTGATTCAAGCAATAGAAATAGATAAACCGTCGACAGCAAGCGTTTCTTGTTGTCTGAACATGATGGTTCGCTTGAGGGAGTCGTTAATCAGTGATTCCTTAAATAAAAAGCTGCTCTCCGAACTATACGCGGCTTCATAGGTACGCAAAGTTATCGTAATCATGAAATAAGTGTATGCATTTCGAGGAGGTATATGTATGTCAGTGGAAAAATTCTCAGCGACAGTAATGAATCCTGTTGCTAAGGTTGAGACAGAGGCTGCTATAACGCCCGCGGCCAGACTGACTTGCCTGGAAGGTAAGAAAATAGCCTTATGGTGGAATGGCAAGTCAAAAGGCAACGTTGCATTAAACACAATAGCCGAACGCCTGAAAAAGGACTATAATGCAGAGACAGTATTTTTAAAACAGGATTTGTTCCACAGCGAAGAGGCCTTCGCTGCCGCAGCAGATGTCGGCTGTGCAGCGGTAGTTGCTGCCACAGCAGATTGCGGCTCAAGCGCAGTTACGCTTACACGCGACCTGTGCACCCTTGCAAAAATGGGCATCCCCGCTGTAATGCTTATAGCTAAACCCTTCTTGCTAATAAGCAATGCCGAACTGCGCCTCAAAGAACTCTTTAAAGTCAGCAGAGCAGTAATGGAGCATCCTCTCAACTCACTGCCGGAAGAAGAGGTTGCTCAGGTTGCAGATGCTCTCTATGACGCAGTGGTTAAGGGGCTTACTCAGGACGGCGAAGCCTTGGATACGCCTGAGGCGGAAGCCGCAAGGCCCATCGAGGAAAAAGTAGAGCCTGAGCGTATAACAATTGAGGGAGAAAATTACTTTGATTTCAGCACAAACCTCAATCGTTATTTCATTAACCACGGTTGGAGCGATGGTCTCCCCTTAGTTCCTCCGACAGAGGCGGCAGTTAACCGTATGCTCTCCGGCACGAAACGCGGACGCGATGAAGTGCTTCTTAAATATCAGCCCGGCAACGGAGTTGCGACCATTGAAAAGATTGCGGTCAACTGCGTCATGGCGGGATGCGAGCCTTCACATCTTCCTGTTGTTGCAGCCGCAATCGAAGCAATGCACGAAGATGGATTCAACATTACCAGTCTGACACAGTCATCCGGCGCAGATACACCGATGGTGATGGTAAACGGACCTATCGCCAAAGAGATAGGAATGACGGCTGAAGGTGCCTGCCTTGGCCCCGGCAAATATTCAGCTGTCAATACTGCAATCGGAAGAGCAGTACGTCTTACGATGATGAATATCGGACATTGCTATCCCGGTATCCGCGACATTGACACACTCGGTTCGCCTAACAAATACGCGCTCTGTGCCTGCGAAAACGAGGATGACAACCCCTTCAACGAGCCGTACAACGTTGAAAAGGGATTCAAGCCCGGAACGAACTGCGTCACGACAATGCCCTGTCAGTCATTTATGGACGTTGAGGACCTCGAAAGCGGCAGACCCGAAGACCTCCTTCTGACTATTGCCTCCACAATAGACACTATGGGATGGCCCGGCGCGCGCAGCTGGATGGGTTTCATCGATCCCCACGTCATGCATGTAACAGTCGTCTTTGCGCCCGACCATGCCAGACTGATTACCAACAGCGGCTGGACTAAATTCGACGTCAGACAGTACCTCTATGCAAAGTGCCACCGTGCCTGGGGTCAGTTCAAACATCTGGTTATCCCGCGCATTAAAGACGGTACCGTACATCCCGGCTACAGATGGCTTGCCACAGCATCGGATGACACAGTCGTTCCGATGGTAAGAGACCCAAGCTACTTCGATATCGCGGTTATCGGCGGAGCTGCCGGAAAGTCAGCTCTCTCCATGAACATCGGATGCCCGACAACAGTGGAGATAAAGAAGTAGTGTACTAGAATAAAATAACATGGCCACTTGCCGGATGTCTGTCATTGAACTTCGGCCTGCAAAAGGCAAGTTGAGCATGTTAATTTGCCTTTTGACTTCTCTAAAGGAGGAATAATGGTGATAGATAAGGAAGTAGTAAAGAGCGCATTAGAGCCGCTCGAAGAGAGTTTCGCATCAGACAGTTCCAAAATTGAGATTAGCTCAATTGAAGGCAACACAGTTAATATTAAAATTGTAGTTTTCCCCGGCGGCTGCCGCGAGTGCATCCTTCCTGTCGATTACCTCGAGGAAATGTTTAAAAACAGTATAGAAGAAGAGGCAGAGGAAGAGGTTCAGGTACACGTTGAAATAGAAGACCACTCTAAAGAACATTAAGGTCTGTTGTCTCTATTTTAGCTCTTAAATTAAACCTAAATCGAATATCTTAACTGAGACATTTGCTCTCATACAAGCATCTGTCAGTTAAAGTTGATGTTTATGTTTAAAGCGGCGGCATGTACTTTTTCCGGTAAAATTTGGTGCAAACTATAATTTTTACCGGAAGGAGTATATGCCACAAAGGAGAAATATTATGGAATCTGAAAAATGGGTCATCAAGAACGGCACCATAGTCAATCCCGAATATGGTGAAATTAAAGCTGACATTAAAATTGAAAACGGGATTGTTACCGCAATCGGAAGAGGCCTTTGCGAGGAAGGCTGTAAGGTATATGACGCAGCTGATAAATATTTGTTTCCTGGGTTTATAGATACTCATGTTCATCTTGGGAATTTTAATTCCTTTGAAGACGATTGCCGCTCTGAAACGATATCAGCCGCAGCAGGCGGAGTTACGACTGTCTGCCAGATGGCAAAAGCTTCAAAACTTCCGAAATTTAGGCCGCCTCAGAGCAGCTACCATGAAGTTCTGGATGAAATAACAGATATAATCGACAATAATTCCTCAGTTGACGTCGCCTTGCATCTTAACTTAAGCTCTTATGAACAGATAGATGAAATAGCCTCCTATGCGGAGCTCGGCCATACCTCATTCAAGTTCTTCATGAGCTACGTAGGCATGGAAGGGGCTATTAAAATGGGGGCTATCGGAGTAAGAGACGGCATTATATATGCCGCCTTAAACAAAGTTTCCGAAGTGCCCGGCACATTGGCGATTGTACACTGTGAAAATGACGACCTTATTGAATTTTCCCAGAGGTCTCTGACGGAAAAAGATAAAGAAAATATATCTTTTTCAGATTTTGTTAAGAGCCGCCCCTCTATAGCGGAAGCGGAAAATATACACAGACTGCTCTATTACGCTTCTGAAACAGGAGCAACAGTCTATGTACCGCACGTATCTTCCATAAAAGCCATAAACGTCGCGAAAGAGGCGCGTAAAAACAGCAACGTGAAGGTATTCGTAGAAGCCTGTCCGCAATACCTTGTGCTGACTCACGAAGAGGCAAATAAAATGCCCGGAGCAACTGCTAAGGTTACCCCAACAATGCGGGACCGGGAAACATTAGATTATTTGTGGGAATGCATTAAAGATGGCACTATAAATACCATTGGATCAGACCATTGTTCTCTGGGCCTTGATAAAAAGAAAAGCGTATGGTACAGCCCTGGCGGTTTTCCTGGAATCGAAACTATAGCCTCTTTAATTATTACCGAAGCAAGAAAAAGAGATATTTCCTTACAAAGAATTTCTCAAATTCTTTCTTACAATGCAGCGAAAATTTTTGGAATGTTGCCTGGAAAAGGAACTCTTCGAATTGGAGCCGATGCAGATATTGCAATTTTAGACTTAAACAAAGAAGTTACAATTAAAGCTGAAAACCTTCATTCCTCAAGTACATTTACTCCCTATGAAGGCTTCAAAACAAAGGCTTATGTCGAAGCGACCTTCTTACGTGGGAATCTAATATGGAGAGATGGTGATTTACTCAAAGCAAAGACAGGTAAAACGGTATTAAGAAAGCCTCTATAATCCCATCTTTGACACTTTCGAGAGTTTTTCGTTGGGAGAGCGGAAGATCGTGTGCTTGTCGCTGTAAAGCACCTGCGGAAGCCCGTATCTCCTGAACCCCTCTTGCATAACCCGCGGCGCACTCATTCTGCATGAAAACGGTCCCGGTGATAATTCCGGTTGCGTCGTCGATTGCCGCGTGAAGCGTAAAAGGGACGCTTCTGTCCTCCGGCCACGCATGCTTCGACGCGTCGATTTGCCGCAGTCCTTCCTCCTGTGCGCGCTGTACGTTGTCAAGTGATATTTCTCAGCTTGACAACGTAAAGCTGGGGATTATAATTGCGGAAAGGATTGGTACTACAATTGGTTCAACCAAAAGAGGTGAGTTTGCTGTCGCAAAGGGGTAGGATTTTTAAAATATCCCATTACGCGATTCACGACGGCCCCGGTATACGGACGACGATCTTCTTGAAGGGGTGTCCGTTGCGCTGCGTTTGGTGCTGCAGCCCGGAGTCTCAGAATCATGAGCGAGAGCTGGCGGTCAGCCGCCGCCTGTGCGTTTTATGCGGGAGATGCGCGCGCGTCTGTCCGCGAGGGATGGCGGCTGATCGCGAAAAATGCGATTTCTGCGGCAAGTGTGTGGAAATTTGTCCGTCGTACGCCAGGACAATTTTCGGTGAAGACCTGAGCGCGCGTGAGCTGTTTGAGAGAGCGCGGAAGGACGAGCTTTTTTGGAGGCGCTCGGGGGGCGGAGTGACGCTATCGGGCGGAGAGATTCTCTCGCAGCCCGAGTTCGCGATCGAATTTCTCGAGCTCTGCCGAGACAGAAATATCAATACGTCGATCGAAACCTGCCTGTTTGCTTTGCCGAATATCGCAGAGGCGGTTATGTCCCGAACGGATTTTATTCAATTTGACATCAAGGCGATGTCTCCGGAGCTTCATCTGCGGCTGACCGGAGCGGGCAACGCGCTGATTCTCAAGAACGCGGCGTCGTTGCTGCGAAGCGGACGCGACGTACTTGTGCGTTATCCGCTCGTTCCGGGCTGCAACGACGATGAGACGGAGCTGCATGCGTTGGGTAAATTCTGCTCGGAGCATCGTCCGGGCGCGCGCGTGGAGCTTCTTCGCTATCACTCAATGGGAGAAGCGCGGTATGAAGCGTTGGGGCGCGAGTATGCGGCGGCGGGAACGAAACCGCCCGAGGAGAGCGTGATGGGGCGCGCGGCGGAGTTATTGCGCGAATACGGTCTGGACGTTGTTTGTTAAAGGCAGGAGGGAATATCCCATGTGTACCGATCGAATCGCCCGTATGCGCGAGCGCATGATAACAAACCGCCCGGCGGAGCTGCTGCCGGAGCGCGCGCTGATTGTGACGGAGGCTTATGAACGTTTTGCGGGCGAACCGCTCGTTATGAAGCGGGCCTATGCCCTGCGGAAAATCCTGGAGGAGATGACGCTGTTCATCGACGATGAAGAGCTTTTCGCAGGGCACTGCTCGCCGCGGCCACGCTCTCCGATTGTCTGCCCGGAGCTGGGCGCGAATTGGATACTCGCCGATCTGGACAAGTTCGCCGCACGTCCCGCGGACGCGGTCGGCGTCACGGAGGAGAACAAACAGATCCTGCGGGAGTGCCTGGGCAAGTGGCGCGAAACGTCACTCGACGGCATAGTCACAAAACTCATCCCGGAGGACGCGAAGCAGGCGATCCGCGACGCCATGATTACTGTAGGAGGACAGGGGACCGCGCAGGGAAACATCGCGATCAACTACCGCAAACTGTTGGCGAAGGGCCTCCGCGGCATCATCGAAGAGATCGACGCCAAGTTAAACTCCTTCTCGCCGGGAGAAATCGGCGGCACGGAGAAGCGGGTCTTCCTGAAGGCGGCGCGCACCGCGTGCGAAGCTGTTGTCGGCTTTGCCCGCCGTTACGCGGACTGCGCGGAGGAGCTTGCCCGGACCTGCGGCAGTGATGAACGCGCCCGTGAGCTGACGGAGATGGCGGCGATTCTCCGCCGCGTGCCGGAGTATCCGGCGGAGACCTTTCGCGAGGCGCTTCAGAGCGTCTGGCTCGTCTATACGGTGCTGCATATCGAATCCGACCCTCACGCGATTTTGCTCGGACGTTTCGATCAGTACATGTATCCGTATTACAAGCGTGACGCCGATAGCGGGCGGCTCTCGCGCGACATGGCGCTGACGCTGCTCGCCTCGATATGGATTAAGTGTACGTCGATTATCAAGCTGATGGACTCGGTGACGACGCGAACGTTCGCGGGTTTCCCGCTGTTTCAGAACATCACTCTGGGCGGACAGAGCCCCAGAGGGGAGGACGCTTCCAACGAGCTTACGAACCTGCTGTTGGAGGCGGCGGTGATCGCCCGCGTCCCCCAGCCCTCCATCGGCTTCCGCTACCACAACAAGGTTGATTCGGAGACGCTGTACAACGTCTGTGCGACAATTAAAGAAGGGTTGGGATATCCCGCGATTATGAACGACAGCTGCATAGTCCCCAAGCATATACTACGCGGGGCGACGCTGGAGGAGGCGCGGGATTACTGCACCAATTGCGTGGAGACGGATGTCGAGGGCATGACGGATTCGCGCCCGCACTCCGGGTACGTTAACTTCCCCAAATGCTTCCTGCTCGCGATGAACGACGGCGCTGACCCGTCCACCGGGGATCAGGCAGGCCCGAAGACGGGGAAGGCTGCGGACTTCGCTGGCTTTGACGATCTGGCGCGCGCCTTCGAAAAACAGATGTCCTACTTCATTGGCCTGATCGTGAAGGCATATGACCTGATCGACAATGCTCACGCGCTCTACGCGCCCGAGCCGTTCATGTCGTCGATGCTGGACGACTGCATAGAGCGCGGGTTGAGCCGCCAGGCGGGCGGCGTGAGATACAACTTCTCGGGTATTTTCGGCGTTGGGCTGGCCTCCGCCGCGGACTCTATGGCGGCGGTGCGGATGCTCTGCTTCGACCGGAGGCTGGTGAGCGTAGAGACTATGCTGGCGGCTCTCGCGAGCAACTTTGACGGCTATGAGGAAGTGAGACTGCTTTGCGAGAGAGCGCCGAAGTTCGGCAACGACGACGACTACGCCGACTTGCTCGCGAGAGACATCTCACACGCGTACTGCAAAGAAGTCACTCAATACCCATGTATGCGCGGCGGGTTCTATATTCCGGAGCTTCACTCGGTCTCGACACATGTCTACTTCGGCGAAATGAGCGGTGCGACGCCTGACGGCAGGCTCGGCGGCGTTGCTTTCTCCGACGGAGCTTCCCCTGTCGGGGGCGCGGACAGGCAGGGGCCGACCGCGGCGCTTCGCTCGATGAGCAAGATCGACCATCAGGAGGTGTTGCAGGGCGTTCTGTTTAATCAAAAATTCTCCCCGAGCCTGCTTGAGACTCCGTCGTCGGTCGCGTTGCTGGGCGATTATATACGAAGCTGGTGCGACCTTGGCGGACACCATATACAGTTCAACGTAATCTCGACTCAGACTCTGCGGGATGCGCAAAAAACCCCCGCCGCGCACAGAGATCTGATTGTCCGGGTCGCCGGTTACAGCGCGTATTTTGCCGAGCTTAACGAAAACACGCAAAACGAGATCATCGCCCGTACCGAGTTTGCGGAAATCGCCTGAGTGACAGAGAGAAGACGAACGGAGGCGCAGAATATGAACGTTGCGGAGAAACGGCCACAATATATGGAGCGCATAAATCGGCTGAAGGCCAAGGTCTTTGAGACATATCCCGAGATCGACCTCGAGGGCGCGAGGATATTGACCGAGAGCTTCAAAGAGACGATGGGAGAGGCGCTTGTCACGCGCAAGGCGAAGGCTTTCCTTAAACAGTGCGGGGAGAAAAGCGTTCGTATTTGGGATGATGAGATGATCGTGGGCAACGCGGGGAGCAAAATCCGCGGCGGTATTCTCGCGGCGGACGTCTGCTGGTCGGTCTTAGACCGCGAGCTGGACACCATTAATACACGTCCTTATGACAAATTCGCCCTGCTGCCCGAGGATAGGAAGACGTTCGAAGACGTAATTCGCCCCTACTGGAAAGGGCGCTCGAATTATGAAGAGTGGCTGGCGCGAATCCCCGAGGACGTCGCCGCGCTGCGTGACAACGGTGCGCTTTACATCGACAAGAAGGCCGTGCGCGGCTGGGGCGAGGTAACGGCAGGCTACGAGTGGTTTATCAAAAACGGCGTCTTGGGTTTGATGGGGAAAATCCGAGCCAACAGGGCGAAGCTGGACGCGACAGTCCCCGGCGACTATGAGAAGGAAGTCTATCTGGACGCGATGCTCATCGCGGCGGAGGGCTTGTTGATTTTAGGCGAGCGTTACGCGGCGGAGGCGTCGCGCTTGGCCGCGGGAGAGCAAAACCCGACGCGGCGGAAGGAGCTGGAGGACATCGCGGAGATATGCAGGCATGTTCCGGCGATGCCCGCGCGAACCTTCCGCGAGGCGTTGCAGTCATTCTACTTCTATCAGATTGCCGTCTTCATGGAGCAAAACGCCGCCGCGTACAATCCCGGACGCATGGACCAATACCTGTATCCGTTTTACGCGGCGGATCTCAAGGCCGGGCACATCACGCCCGGCGAGGCGCAAGAGCTGTTTGACTGCCTATGGGTCAAATTTTCGGAGCCGTGCCTCTTCCAGGACGAGAAGTCCGCGGAGTATTCATCCGGATACCCCATGTTTCAGAACCTCTGCGCGGGAGGCGTGGACGCGACCGGACAAGACGCGGTTAACGACCTCTCATATATGATTATCCGGGCGACGATGGATACGCGCCTCTATCAGCCGTCGCTCTCCGTGCGTTACAACATGGCTAAAAACCCGAACTCGTTTCTGCGGAAGATCGCCGAGCTGATGAGGCTTGGGACGGGCTTTCCCGCTTTTCACAACGACGAGGCTGGGATTCGTATGCTCATGAACAAGGGTATTCCGCTGCGGGAGGCGTGGAACTGGAACCCCGGAGGGTGCGTCGAGACGAACCTCGCCGGGAAGCTGCGCCACTATTCCGCGCTGGCGGATATCAACCTGGGCAGCGTCGTCGAGTTCACACTGCTTAACGGCCTCTGCCGGAAGAGCGGCAAGCTCGCCGGCGCGCGCACCGGCAACCCGGCGGAGTTTTCGGCGTTTGAAGGCTTCATGGCGGCGCTGAAGGAGCAGCTTCGTTACGTGATCAGAGTGACAGTCAAAGCGAGCCATATTATCGACGAGATCTGCGTGAACCGCCCGGTCCCGGCGCTGTCCATGAGCTTTGAAGAGTGCATTGAAAACGCCCGCGACTACGCGTGGGGCGGCGCGAAGTACAACACGGGCAATGGGATTATCTGCATCGGCGTATCCGACCTGATCAACAGCGTCGCCGCCGTGAAACATCTCGTCTACGACACGAAGCGGGCGACGATGGCCGAATTGCTGGACGCGCTCGCCGATGATTTTGAAGGCCGCGAGGAGATTTTAAAGGCCTGCAAAGACGCGCCCAAGTACGGCAACGACGACCCTGACGCGGATAAGCTCGCCGCCGAGCTGTTCACATTCATCGCCGACGAGATCGAAAGCTACCGCAGCAAATTCGGCGTTATGACGCCGGGCATCCTGCCAGTCTCGGGCAACACCCCTTTTGGGCGAGAAGTCGGAGCGCTGCCGTCGGGACGCCGCGCGGGCAAGCCGCTCGCGGACGGCGTAAGCCCCAACAGCGGGACCGACCGCAACGGCCCCGGCGCGGTGCTCAAATCCGTGGCGTACATCCCGCATGACCGCTTCACGCAAGGCACGCTACTCAACATGAAGCTCGCGCCGGAGATGGTCGCCACGGAGAACGGCATTCACCAGCTCATGGCGCTGCTAAAGAGCCTCTGCACACTGGGCGTCTATCACGTGCAGTTTAACGTCGTCGATCAGGCGAAGCTTATAGAGGCGCAAAAACATCCGGAGGAATACAAAGACCTGCTCGTGCGTGTGGCGGGCTACACGGCGTTCTTTGTGGAGCTTGGCACGGACGTGCAGAACGACATCATCGCCCGCACCGTGCAGACGAAGAGCGGCGCGGCTGCTGCGTCTTCCGGATAGACAGGCCGCCGCGCGGGCGTGACCGGCCCAAGAGGCGAGCTGTCCGTAGCTTACCACGCGCCCCGGGGGTATTTTTCGGAGGATCTCATAAATCTGTTCGTAAAAATCCATTTGCGCCACAGCCTTTTTGACATTGTGAGGATAGAGTGTATTATATCCTTCACGAAACAAAACAGGTTATGAACACGCAAATGATTGGAGTGCCCGATAAATGATCCGCAAAGACCGCGCAAAGCTTTTTCTCTTTCGAGTTTTATTTGGTTTTCTCTTTTGTCTTCTCATGATAATGGAGAACGTGTCGGGCGCGCCCGCCGCGGCGGCGTCTTTAGCCGACCTTTCGCGCTTTCCGCAGCGGGCCGAACCGTATCTCTCGGGCGAACCGGACGAGCCCGTTATTTCTTATGACAACCAAAAAATTTACGCGGACGAGTATCTGCGAAATCATTTCGCGCCGTGGCTGTACGAGGATCTCTCGTATCTCGACTTAGATAAGGACAAAATCGCCGCGTTTCAAAAGAATATGGCAAAGAAGCGTTATTTTAACGCGGACGGCGTTGCCGTGCCTCCGAAGACTGTCGCGGCGATTGTCGCGTCGGGCGAGGGCGCGTTCGCGGCGGCAGGCTGCCCCGGCATAGCCCTCGCTGACGCGGACGTCCGCGTGTACCCATCCGCGGAAGCTCTTTACCCCTCGGCTGATTCCGCGCGCGGGGCGCGGGGGATGCTGCGTCAGGACGCGCTGCAGAATTCGACGATCAAACCGGGCGAGCCGCTGCGCATCCTGCGATATTCCAAAAACTCGCAGTGGGCGTTTATCGCGACAGGGAGCGTCGTGGGCTGGGTGAGAGACAACAGAATTGCCGCGGTGGACGCGGATTTCATCGACCGCTGGATGTACTCGGACCACGCGGTCTTCATCAAGGACAACGTGCGCTTCGCGGGGAGGGGCGCGTCTCCTGCCTTTATCGCGAAGATGGGGACGATTCTCCCGCGCGACGGCAACACGCTCTATCTGCCGCAAAGAGGCGCGCGCGGGTTTGCCGAGCTCCGCGCGTTCAAACCCGCGGAGGGCGTTGCTTCGCCCTTTCCCGTGGCTTTTACGCAGCGCAACGCCATCCGCGCGGCAGGCGAGCTGATGGGCGAGCCCTACGGCTGGGGAGGGGCTTCCGGTTTTCGCGATTGTTCGGCGCTGACGAGAGACTATTTCACGCTCTTCGGCGTCTGGTTGCCGCGTAACTCGGGCGATCAGGCGAAGGCGGGCGCGTCGATTCCGCTGAAAAACATCCCCGCCGACGAGCGAAGCAGGCTGATCGCCGAACGCGGCATTCCCTTCGCTACACTCATTTATATGCCGGGGCATATCATGCTTTATCTTGGCATCTACGACGGAGAACCTGTTGTCTTCCACAACCTCTGGGGCGTACGCGTGAATACGCCGGGCGGCAAGACGGGGAGAAGCGTAGTCGGACGCGCCGCGGTAACCGGCCTTTATCTCGGAGCGGAGTTGGATAACCGTCTGAAGGGCAGCCTGATCATCGATAACGTCGTCAATTTGTCTTTTCCCGTGGCGAATATTTGGTAATATAACCGTATGGTATATAAGGGGGGCTTACGATGATCAAGTTCGGAAGCGGAAGCAAAAAAATCAAGATTGGCCTGGTGGGCTGCGGAACGGTAGGCAGGGGACTGGTCGCCCTTCTGGACGAGAAGCGGACTTTACTCAAAGAAGAATACGGCTTTGACTTCGAGCTGTGCCTCGTCTGCGACTTCGCGCGCGGGACGCTCGCTTCGGTTGGCGGGCTTGATTTGGGCGCGATGCTGGTGTGCCTGAACGAGACCGGCGACCTCCGCGCGATGCCCGGCGTCACGTTGGGCCCTATCCCTCTCGAGGATCTCTTGAGAGAGACGCCCGTGGACATCCTCTGCGAGGCGACGCCGACCAACTACGAGACCGGGCAGCCGAGCAGGGGCATCCTGCGCGCGGCGCTGGCCCACGGAGTACACGCTGTGACATGCAGCAAGGGCGGGGTCGGCACAGACCTCGAGGGCTTGAAGGAGCTGGCGCGTGAAAACGGCGTCAAACTGCGCTTCGAGAGCAGCGTCCTCTCCGGCACGCCCTTGATCAGCCTGGTTCGTTCGAACCTCTCCGGCTGCTCAATAGAGCGCGTCCAAGGCGTAGTGAACGGTACGACCAACTACATCCTGAGCCGTATGGAAGAGGGCATGGATTACGGCTCCGCGCTGCAAAAGGCGCAGGAGCTCGGTTACGCGGAGACCGACCCGACCGGCGATGTTGAGGCCTTTGATTCGGCGGTCAAAGTCTGCATCATGGCGCGCGAGTTCTTCCGCACACCCATGAAGATGGCTGACGTCGAGCGGACGGGTATCACCAAAATCACGCCTAAGGAAGCGGCGGAGGCCAGGGCGGACGGCAAGCGAATCAAGCTGATCGCGGGCGTCGAGCGCAAAGACGGCAAGGTCACGGGTTACGCCGCGCCGCGCGCGATCCCCGAGACTCACCCTCTCGCGAGCGTACGGGACGCGCTAAACGCCGTCTGCATCACAACGGACAACCTTGGCGATGTCATGATCGTAGGGCCCGGGGCGGGCGCCCGCGAGACGGCCCAAGGGCTTCTGTCCGACATGCTGGAGATAGCCTCGGGGGGCTAGCCCCGGTCGTTTAAGCCCAGCGTTTCTTTCATGATCCTGATCATATCGCCGAGGTTGACGGGCTTGCCTATATGCCCGTCCATACCGGCGCGAAGGGCTTTGTCCACGTCCTCCCTCATGACGTTCGCCGTCATGGCGATGATCTTTACCGTCGCGGCGTCGGGACGCGGCAGGGCCCTGATCCTCGCTGTTGACTCACATCCGTCCATTACCGGCATTTGCATGTCCATGAGGATGACGTCATAGTAGCCGATGGGTGATATTTCGAACATATGCAGCGCCCGCTCTCCATCCTCGGCGGATTCCATCACGAGGCGCGAGTCCGCGAGCAACTCGGCTATGATCTCGCGGTTGATCTCGATGTCATCGACGATGAGCGCCCGTTTGCCCGAGAAATCCGCGCCGGGCGACGCCTGTTCGGCGTTCTCCGGGCGCAGCGGGCCGGGTTCGCCACCTTCCGCCTTATGCGACTTCGCGCGGATGGTGAATATGATCTCAAATCCCTTGCCCTTCTCGCTGCGGAACGAAATCTCTCCCCCCATCATCTCAACGATGCTGCGCGCGATGGCCAGCCCCAGCCCCGTCCCCCCGTAGCTGCGGTGGACGCCGGCGTCGGCCTGCTCAAAGGGCTTGAAGAGCTTTGCCGCCTGCTTCTCGTCGACACCGACGCCGTGGTCTTTTATCGTAAAACGGTAGACGCCGGTTCCGTCTTCGTGAGAGATTTCTTCGGCGGTGAGCTCGACTAAGCCGTTCTCGTATGAGAACTTGACCGCGTTCGAGAGCAGGTTGATGAGTACCTGGTTGAGCCGCAGAGAGTCGGTCGTCACGAGGTCGTGCGTGACGGCGCGTATCTCTGTTTCGATGCTGACGTTCTTCTCTTTTGCCTTGGGAGTCATCATGGCTACGACGAAGTTGACGCCGGAGGAGACCGAGAACTCTTCGGCGTCCAGCTCGAGCTTGCCCGCCTCGATCTTCGAGAGGTCGAGGATATCGTTGATGATGCCCAACAGGTGTATCGACGAGCTCTCGATCCGCTCGAGGCAGCTCTTGAGTTTTTCAATGCTGCCGGAGCTCTTGGCGATCTGCGACATGCCGATGATCGCGTTCATCGGCGTGCGTATCTCGTGGCTCATGTGCGAGAGAAAATCGCTCTTCGCGCGGTTCGCGGACTCCGCGTCGTCCTTGGCGCGGGTGAGCACGGTCACGTCCGTGAGCATCAGCATGACGCTGTTTCCGTCCCGGAACCGCGAGACGTTGTAATGCCGCTCGTCGCCCGCTTTCGTCCGCAGGCCGCAACCGGGAACGGTGATTCTCTCCATGAGATCGGCGCCGTCAGGGGCGAGTCCGTGCAGCTTGATGAGGCGCGTCATCGGGCGGTTTGCGTAGAGCATATGATCTGTCCCGTCGTTCGCGCCGAAGAAAGCAATCGCCTCGGAGACCGTGTCAAAGTGCTGGCAAACTACGTCGAGCGTCAGGTTTACCCCGGCGGCGATGCGGTGATAGTCGCCCTGATACGCGGTGATGTCCGCCCGCTCCGCAAGACGCCCGTCCCGCGCCGATAGCGTAATGTGCCCGATGTCGCGCAGCACGCCCGTGATGCTCTGCGCAGCCTGGTGAAACGCGCCTGCCAGCTGCCCGATCTCGTCCTGCCTGGCCAAATAGCTCTTGGGGAGCTGGAGGTTCAGGTCGCCTCGCGAAAGGCGAAACGCGTTGTCCGTGATGTAACTCATGGGGATTGAGAGAACGCGGCGGACGAGCAGAAAGCAAAGCGCCGCGAACGCGCACAGCGCCAGCGCGGACGTCGTTATGACGGTGGCGCGGTACGAACGCATCCGCTCGTGCAGCGGCGCGATGTCGATGTCGGTGCCGACGAAAGCGACGACCTCGTTGGCCGAATTGAAGATAGGAGCGTAGGCATAATACAGCTCGCCGTAGCTGTCGTTATAATATAGCGCGCGCTCAAAGCCCCTGCCGGTCTCCAGCACCGTGTCCGCGCCCTCATACACGTCTTTGGTCTCGTTCCGCCCCAGGGCGTATTTCTCTTCGGGGAACTCCTCGGCATGTGTCGAGTCGTAGATATATGTATACATCCCCGGCACGCCATTGTCGAACAATATATAGAAATATTTGACTCGTATTTTGCTCTTGAGCTCGTCGAGCCGCGCCGCGAAACGCCGATAGCGTTCGTCGATCTCCATGTTCTTTGAATAATACTCCACAAGGTCGCCGTCAATGACATACGCCGCCTGCGCGTTGCTGCCCATGCAGAGCTCGTTGCTGTAGTTGAAAAACGCCTCGCGGTACATTCGGTAAGAGATAAAAGCTACGACGCATGACATAATAACAAACATGACGCAGGTCGAAAGTATGATGTATGAGGCGACGCTGTGGAGCGGGTTGATTTTGGATTTTTCTCTGTTCAAGTAGAATCCTCATCCTCGCCGAGTTGATTTCACGCTGTAATCGTAAGGAATGCGGAGATTATTGTCAATGCTTTTGGCGTATCTCCGCCGCCGTCACTCCGACAGCAGGAAGTCGATGATGTTTTGAAATTTGACGCCTTCGTGATCGGTGATGTAAGTTCTGTCCATTGAGAGCAAGATCTTCTCATAGTTGTCCGGGATGGCGATAAGGGGCGCGAGTTCGCGCGTCTTGACGCTCTCGTCCATCATGCTCAGCGTAACTTGAAAATACTTTCTTGTGTCCTGCCGTATGGCGAGAAAATCAACCTCGCTGTCGTACCACTTGCCGATGAATACTTGATAACCGCGGCGCAGCAGCTCGAAGTAGACGACGGTTTCGAGCGTGTGTCCCATGTCGCCGTCCGAGTAGCCCATCAGCGCGTTCCGTATACCGGTATCCGCGACGTAGAACTTTGACAGTGTCTTGAGCTGTTCTTTGCCTTTGATGTCAAAACGCCGCGCCCGGTAGACGATAAATGCTTTTTCCAGTGTGTCCAGGTATGCGGCGATTGTCGCGGAGCTAATGCCTTTGCCTTTTGTCCGCGTGTTCAAAAATCCGCTGATTTTGTTGGCGGATATGATATTGCCCGTGTTGCTGATCACATAGCGCACGATCTTTTCAAGCAGGTCAATATCCTTGCTCTTGCTTCGCGCGACAATGTCCTTGACCACTACGGTGTTGTAAATCCCCATCAGAAACTCGTTTGCGATCGTGTCTTCCTGAGGCAGCGTGGTCACGGCGGGCAGGCCGCCGTATTTAAGATATTGCCTGAATTTGTCGTCTACGCTCCAATCCGCCGGGAGATGGCCGAACAGCAAAAATTCCCTGAACGACAGCGGCAGCATTTTTATCTCAACATAACGCCCCGAGAGCAGCGTGGATATATCAGAGGACAGCATATAAGCGTTAGAGCCTGTTATGTAGATGTCAACGTCTATCTCGGTCTCGACATTGAGGCTGTTGATCGCCCTCTCCCATTGGCTGACCTGTTGAACTTCATCGAGCAAAAGGTAGCATTTGCCGGCGGGCGGTATCACCTCCCGCACCATTGCATAAAGCTGCCGATAATCACGAATGTCGTCGTATGCCATAAGCTCAAAATTGACGTCGACGACGCGGTCGGGAGAGACGCCGTTTTGCAGCAGCTCTTGCTTGTACAGCTGGAGCAGCGTAGATTTCCCGCAGCGCCTAAGTCCTGTTATCACCTTGATCAGCTTGCTGTCGCGGTACGCCCGCAGCCGCCGTAAATATTGTTCGCGCGGAATCATTATCATCACCCCAAATCTCATTATAGAGCAAAAACTTTTATTTTTCCGGATTTTTTGCTCTGCGCGGCAAAAACTTTTTTGCGCGAGTCAATCGCTCTTTTGGGGTTTTCGGCATATAATCGGGTTACGAATTCTTCTGTAACGGAGGCGAGGAGAGTGAGCGAGACGGGAAGGAAAATATATCTCGATTCGAAGGGGCCGGCGGTGAAACATCTGCGTTCGTGCGATCCCGTGCTGGACGAGCTTTTTGGCGCGATGGACATAGACTCTGTCTGTTACGAACTTCAATCGTGCGGCTTTGAGGCGCTTGCCGGAAGCATCGCCAGCCAGTTCTTGTCTTACCGCGCCGCGGACGCCATCTGGAAGCGCGTGGTGGCGCTTACGGGCGTCACGCCGGAGGGATTCGTCGGGACAAGTGACGAGGCGCTGCGCGTGGCCGGGCTGTCTTACGCAAAAATCTCCGCGCTTAAGAATCTCGCCGTGAGAACCATGTCGGGTGATATAAAATTCTCCGAGCTTTCCGCGATGAGCGACGAGCAGGCCGCGCAGGAGCTGGTCAAGCTGAAGGGCGTGGGGCCTTGGACGGCGGAGATGTTTTTGATCTTCTCGCTGGGGCGGCAGGATATTTTCTCGTGGCGCGACGTGGGTCTGGTCCGCGCGATGGAATTTTTTTATAAACTCCCCGTCAGGCCCGAGATGAAAGAGGTCGAAGAAATGTCCGCCCCCTGGCGTCCTTACAGAACCACCGCCGCGATTGTCTTTTGGGAGGCGATTCATCTCGGGATGGTGAAATAACCCGCGAAGCCCTCCGTAAAAATAACGCCGCCGAACTGTGGTAAAACGCAGTGCGTTCCCATCGTAAACGGATACAATTAGGGCGTTCATTCTTGCTTCACGTAAATACTAAATGAACGGGAGGGCTGGCTGATGGTGCACTGCAACCAGATCATGGCGATTCGTATCGACGACAGAGAGGAAACCGCCGTCAAGGTTCAGGAGATTCTCACCAGGCATGGGTGCGAAATCAAGACACGCCTGGGGCTGCACGATGTTGAGGGAGGCGTCTGTTCCCCGTCGGGGACGTTGATTTTGCAGCTGTGCGGGACCGCCGAACAGGGCAAGAACGTGGAAAAAGAGCTGACGACCATTTCCGGCGTCAAAGCGAGATTTGTGGATTTGGACTGACAGGCCGGGCGAGCGCGAATAAGCCTCCTCGGAAGTTTTTTGAGCATCCGCATCTCTGACGAAAGGGCGGCGCCGCGCGGTGCGCCCTTTCGCGCGTGAATGAGCGCGAGCCGTCTTGCCAAGGAAGCGCGAACTCGCGGATGATAGTATATAATAAGCGGCATCATTGTCGGTTTGAAGGCATACACGAATCACGAGGAGTGAAACGCCTTGCATGCGACCCAGGATCAACCGTTCTCAAAATTCTACACAGCGACAGAGGCAGATTACGGCGAGCTCACGGAGTTATGGGAGGCTTCCGCGAGAGAAACGCATGGTTTTGTTGCGTCGGGCGATATCGAGGCGATCAAGCGCGATTTTCGCGAGAGGCGCCTCTCCGGCGCGACGGTCGTGTACACGCGCGACGGCGACGGCGCTATAGCCGGTTTCGTGGGAGTCGCGGGCGATAAGATCGAGATGATGTTCGTGCTGCCCAAATATATCGGCATGAGCATCGGCAAGCGCCTGTTTATGCACGCGGTCTTCGAGCTCAGGGCGCGAAGACTGGACGTCAACGAACAGAACGAGAGCGCGGTGGGTTTTTATCTGCGCCAGGGGTGCCGCGTGGTCGGGCGCTCGGCTGTGGACGCGGACGGCAGACCTTATCCTGTTTTACACATGGAGTGTCTGTACGCTGATTAAATTAGAGGAGATGGCATAATGAGATCGGCAACGGCTGTAACCTACGAGTTGGACGATATTTCCGCCGCCGCGGGGGAGCTGCTGGAGCAGCTAGGGGCGAAGTTCGTTCCGGGCAAAGAGAGCGTGGGGATTCTTCACGCGCAGCCGCACATGGATGTAGCGGGCCTCTCGGGGGCGCTCAGCGAAAAGCTGGGTTTCCCCGTAATAGGGGGGACCACCGCGGGTGCGGCGACTCTGTCGAACGAAGGGTATCATGAGCTGGCGGCCATCTTGCACGTCATGACAGGGGACGACTGCCTTTTCGCCGCCGCGATCAGCGAGTCCATGGAACGGGAGCCGCGGGCGCGTATTACCGCTGTCTACGAGGAAGCGCTTTCCTCGCTTCGCGCAAAGGATCCCGAGGCGTCCCCGCGGATGATCTTCTGTGTCACCTCCATCGTACAGAGCTACTCCTCCGACGACAGCCTTTCTGCTCTCTCGGACGCAAGCGCCGGGATTCCCGTCTTCGGCTATGTCGCCGCGGACGATTTCGAGTTCAGTCAACAGCAGGTTTTCTTAAGCGGCGTGAGCGGGGGCGATCTTCTTGCCTTGCTCTTGATCGCCGGAGATGTGCATCCGATCTTCGAAGTTAAAAACCTCGCGTGCTCGCAGCCTATCTCCAAGCGCAAGGTCACGAAGGCGCACGACAACGTCATCTGCGAGATTGACGGCAAGCCTGCCTATGAATACCTCAAAGAATTTCCGTTTATTGACGACGAGACCAAGGTGCTGTGGAACTATCAATTTTTCGTCGAGATGGAAGAGGACGCGGAAAACGACGGCGTCGCGGTTTCCCGCGCGCTCAACACTTACGATAAAGAGACGGGAGAGATATCCTGCTTTGCGGGCGTGCCGCAAAACTCCAGTATCGGGCTGCTCTTCTGCGACGACTCGCACGTGAAGGCGTCCGCGGAGAGGGCGACGCGCGGCGTGCTTGAGAAGATCAAGGAGGGGCAAAAGGCGGGGCGCAGCTACTCGACGATGTTCGTCGCCAGCTGCAGCTTGCGCAACATGTTTTTGGCCGACCGGAAGGACGCGGAGGGCAACCTTATCCGCGAGATTCTGCCTCCGTCGCTTACCGTGTCGGGCATTTACGCGTTCGGAGAGATCGCGCCGACTTCCGTAAAAGACGGGCGCGCCGTCAACCGTTTCCACAACGCCACGATGACGATCTGCGTTCTGTAATATATAACCCTGCGAAAGGAGGCGTACGCCACGCCCGAGGATGCCGCATCCCTGCGAAAAGAGCTTCAATCCCTGACGCGCAGGCACGACCGCCTGAAGCGGGAGTACGAAAACATGACCTACTTGTACAAGCAGGCTGTGGCCCTCCGAGACTACAACGAGAGGGAAAAAGAAACGCAGATGCTGTACAACCAGATGTTGCGTGACAACTGCCCGGACGGCATGTTCCTGCTCGACCCGCAGATGGCGATTCTTCTGTATACATCGTCGGTCAAAAAGCTCTACAGCGGCGAAGCGTCGGGCCTCGTCGGGCGGAAGATTCTGCCGCTGATGCGCGAGCTCTTCGACGACGAGTTTACCTCGCGCATGGAAGCTGCTTTCACGAAGGCTTGCCTGACGAAGGAAGTCGCGACGTTCGAAGCCAGGACGGCGTCCGCGGCGGGCGGGTATATCTTTTTCTCGGTGAGCGTCGCGCCCGCGTTTGACGAACAGGGCGCGCTCGCGGGGATGGTCGTCCTGCTGCACGACACGAGCGAGCTGATAGCCGCAAAGACGCAGGCTGAGGCGGCGACGCACGCCAAGAGCACATTTCTCGCGAACATGAGCCACGAGATACGAACGCCTTTAAACGCCATCATCGGCATGACGAAGATCGGGATGGCGGCAAACGGCACGGAGCGGGCGCAGTATTGCCTGGGGAAAATCGACGCCGCTTCCCGGCAGCTGCTCGGGATCATCAACGACATCCTGGATCTCTCCAAAATAGAAGCCAACAAGCTTGAGCTGTCCGAGGCGCGTTACTGTCTTCGGGCGATGATTGACAAGCTCGTCGGCGTGATCTCCGTCAAAGCCGAGGAAAAAGGCGTATTTCAGGAGGCGGACGTGGACGCATGCCTGCCGGAGTACCTGATCGGGGACGAAATGCGCCTGTCGCAGGTGATCATGAACTTGCTGTCGAACGCGGTCAAATTTACGCCTGAGGGCGGCAGAATACGCCTCGAGGCCAGTCTCGGCGCGCCGCTCGCAGGCGACGCCCGCGAGCTTGCCATATCGGTCACGGACACGGGGATCGGCGTCACGCCGGAGCAAAAGGGCAAGCTCTTTCGCGCTTTTGAACAAGCTGACGGCAGCATTGCGCGCAAGTACGGCGGAACGGGCCTGGGGCTTGCGATCAGCAAGCAGATTGTGGAGCTGATGGGAGGCTCGATCGGCGTGGAGGACGGCCCCAGCGGAGTTGGCTCGCGTTTTTTCTTCACCGTGAAGGCCCGCCGCGCCACGGGTGATGCACTGCTTCCCGCGGAGCGAGAGAGCTGCGCGGCAAGCAGTGCGGTCAACCTACGCGGGCGCGTGATGCTGCTTGCGGAGGATATCGAGATCAACCGCGAGATCGTGATGACTCTGTTGGAGGATACGGAGATCGAAGTCGTTTGCGCGGAGAACGGCAAAGAGGCGCTCGCCGCCTTTGCCGAGGATCCGGAGAGATTCGACGTTATCCTGATGGATCTGCAAATGCCTGTCATGGACGGGCTCGAGGCCACGCGGATGATTCGTTCGCTCGGCTCGCCGCGGGCGAGGGAGGTGCCCATCATCGCGATGACTGCGAACGCTTTCGCCGAAGACGTCGCCGTCTGCAAGGAAGCGGGCATGGACGACCATATCGGCAAGCCCGTCGACATAGACGTGATGAAGAGCAAGCTGGTGAAGTATCTGGCCTAAATCCCCCGGAGTTTCAGCTTCCTCGAGATATACGCCAACGCTTTCAGCCCCGCCACAGTGTTGCCCCGCTCGTCGAGGGGCGGTGAGAAGACCGCGATCCCCATCCTGCCGGGCACGGCGCAGAGAATGCCTCCGCAGACGCCGCTTTTGGCGGGGACGCCGACTTTCACCGCGAACTCGCCCGACTCGTTGTACAGCCCGCACGTGCTCATCAAGCCGAGCAGTATGTGCGCGGTGTCCGTTCCGAAGACGCGCTTGCCGCAAGAGGGGTTGACGCCTCCGGCGGCGATCGTCGCGCCGAGCTCGGAGAGGTCGGCTGTGGAGGCCTCGACGCTGCAGAGCTGAAAATAAAGCGCGAGAGATTTCTCCACGTCGTAGGTGAGCGACCCCGTGCTGCGCATGAAGTACGCGAGCGAGCGGTTGCGGTCGGCAGTCCCCGCCTCGGATTTGTAGATCTTCCGGTTGACGGCGGGACGCTTGGGCTCGCCCAGCGGAGTGAGGCCGATCGCCTCCGAGGCGAAATCCAGAACTTGGTTGAGCGCGGAGTCTCCGCAGCCTTCCGCTATCATCGAGGCGACGGCGATCGCGCCCGCGTTGATGAAGGGGTTGAGGGGGACGTTCGACGTCAGCTCGAGCTTGACGATCGAGTTGAAGGCTTCGGCGCACGGCTCCATGCCGACCCGCGTGAAGACCGACTTCGCTCCGAATCGCTCGATCGCGAATGCGAGCGACAGAACCTTCGAGATCGACTGCATCGAAAACTTCACGTCGCTGTCCCCCGCTGAGCAGGTTGCGCCGTCAAGCGTCGTCGCGGAGACGGCGAACAGATCCGGATCGACGAGCGCGAGCTCGGGGATGTAGGACGCCGCCTTGCCGCCGCCATGCTGGCCGCGGTACGTGCGCTCCGTCAGCAACAGCGTGCCCTCCAGTTGTTGCCGGTCTTGAAGCTCCATCACATTTCCCCCTCATCAACCTCTGTTTGAATGCTATGGTAGCTGATAACCCGCTATTTGCGGTAAAAACTCTTCACAAACTCCGGATCGACTCTGGGGTCGTCCGACCCTTCGCCGCGCAGTTTCTCGTAGTTCTCGAACACCTTGACAGTGACCGTAGACAGCAGCAAGATCCCCACGAGGTTGATCATTGCCATAATACCGTTGAAGAAGTCGGCCATCTCCCATACCAGCGGTACGTGGCCGATGGCGCCGAAGTAGACCATGCCGAGCACAAGAATCCTATAGAGCGACATGCCGCCGCGGTCGATTTTGGGGAAGAGATAGCGGAGGTTGCTCTCGCCGTAGTAGTAGTTGCCGAGAATCGAGGTCCAGGCGAAGAAGATGATCGCCACAGCGATGAGGAGCGGGCCGAAGTCGCCGAGGCCGGTCTTGACCGCGAGCTGCGTCAGCTCAATGCCCGTCTTGCCCGACTCGAGCGTTCCTGAGAGCAGGATGATCGCGCCGGTCGCGGTGCAGACCAAGACAGTGTCCACGAAGACGCCCAGCATGGCGATAAATCCCTGACGCGCGGGGTGCTTGACCTCCGCTGTGGCGTGCGCGTTGGGCGTAGAACCCATGCCCGCTTCGTTGGAGAACAGTCCGCGTGCCACTCCGTAACGGAAGGCCTTCGCGACCGTGTGTCCCAGCACGCCGCCCGCCACCTGCTGCGCGCCGAACGCGCTGCTGAAAATCAGCTTGATGACCGAGGGCAGCATGTCAATGTGCTTCAGCACGACAAAGAGCGCGGTGAGGATATACAACCCCGCCATGACTGGGACGACGATCTCCGCGACCTGGGCGATGCGTCGGATTCCGCCGAAGATGACCACTGAAGTCAGCGCGATCACCACGAGCGCAGTTATGTGATTATTCACTCCGAACGCTACGGAGACGCCCGCCGCGATTGAGTTGCACTGCACGGCATTGAAGACGAACGCCATCGAGATGATGATGCAGATCGAGAACGCCACTGCCGCCCACTTAGCGCCAAGCCCGCGCTCAATGTAATACGCGGGGCCGCCGCGATAAGTGCCGTCCTCGTTGCGCACGCGGAAAACCTGCGCCAGGATTGCCTCCGCGAAGACGGTAGCCATACCGACAAGAGCTGTCATCCACATCCAGAAGATCGCGCCCGGCCCGCCTGAAGCGAGCGCCGTAGCCACGCCCGCGAGGTTGCCCGTGCCGACCTGAGCCGCGAGCCCGGTGCAAAGAGCCTGAAACGACGTAATGCCGCCCTCTTCGCCTTTCGCGCGCCCTTTTAGCGTCACTTTGAACATGTGCGCAAAATAGCGAATCTGAGGGAAGCGAAGCCTTGCCGTGTAAAAAACGCCCGTACCGAGAAGAAGCCAAATCATTATCTTGCCCCATAGCAAAGAATTGCCCTGCTCGAGAAGCGACATCAAACTCATTTGAAACTGTTCCATTACGAAAAAACCTCCCTATTTTGTATTCTAATAACGATGAATTAGGTTCAGGCATGTTATCTCATGCGAGAAAGTTTGTAAATGCTTTTCCATGGAAATATAAGTAAAATCAGAAGAAATTCGTTAAGTATTGCTGCTTAATAATTGTGATCGATAAGCAAATTGAAAATACGACAATAATTCAAAGGTATAGTGTGATGAGGCGCAACAGGTTTATTTTCCGCGGAATGAACATTGCCTCCGCGTGATATGCGGCCATTTCCGCGATGTGAGCGTACATGATATAATCGGCGCGGTTAAATAAACGCGGGGAGGCGCATGGATGCAGGTACAAGATGACAGCCACGTGACAGGGATACCTCATGTCTACACTACTTTGTTCATTATCATCATATTAGCCGCACTCGCAACCTGGATAGTCCCGCCGGGACAGTTTGGCCGCGCCGCTACATCGACGGAGGAGATTGTAATCCAACCTCACACCTACGAACGCGTCGCGCGAAACCCGTTCGGGCCGATGGATACGCTGTCGGCGATCTATCGGGGGATGACCGTGGCGGCGGACGTCGTCTTTTTCGTCTTCATCGCTTTTGCTTCGATATCGGTCGCTGTCAAGACAGGAGCGTTCCACGCGCTCATTGCGGTGCTCTTACGGCGATTTCAGGGGCGCTGGAAGCTCTCCATCATTCCGATATTTATCACGCTGATAGGACTCGCTTCCTCGACCATCTCGGTGTTTGAAGAGATGTTTCCGTTTATACCCATCTTCGTCGGGGTGGCGACCGCCATGCGGTATGACGCGCTCGTGGGCATGGGTATTGTATCGCTGGGCATCGCGCTCGGTTACTCCGGCTCGTTCCTTAACCCATTCACCGTGGGCATCGCGCAGAACATCGCGGGTCTCGCGCCTTTCTCCGGCGCGGCGTATCGTGTTTTTTGCCACTTCTTCATGATCGTCGTCGCGTCGGCTTACATCATGCTCTACGCCTCTCGGATCGCGCGCCATCCCGAGCAGAGCAGCGTGCGCGACGTGGATCTGGGGCATCTTCAGTTTGACCGCCACGCCATTGTCGAGCTGAGCCTCTCGCGCCGCCAAATAGCCGTGCTGTGCATCATCTTGTTCGGCATCGGCACGCTGGTGTGGGGTATGCGCAACTACAGCTGGTTCTTCGCGGAGATCACCGCCGTGTATCTGTTTATCGGCATCGGCTCGGGGCTGGCGATGGGGTGGTCGCCGGATAAAATTGCCCACAAGTGGGCGGACTCGGCGTCTGAAATCACCTCGACATGCCTGAAAATCGCGATGGCCAAGGGAATCCTCACGATCTTAAGCGACGGGCATATCTTAGACACGATCATTTACTGGTTTTCTGAGCCCCTCGCGAAGATGCCCCGCTGGATAGCGGCGGAGGCGATGCTGCTGCTGCAGACGGGGATCAACTTCTTCGTTCCCTCCGGCCCGGGGCAGGCGGTGGTAAGTATGCCCATCATGGTGCCTGTCTCAGACGTGCTTGGGATCTCGCGTCAAACCACGGTGCTTGCCTTCCAGTTCGGCGACGGGTTGTCCAACGTACTCTGGATTACAGGTTCGATGCCCATTATCTGCAAGTTCGCCCGCATACCCCCGCGGAAGTGGCTGGCGTGGTTTTTCCCTCTCTTTTGCCTGCTGCTGCTGACGCAGATGATTTGTATCGCCGGCGCGCTTATGATCGGGTATTGATCGGCTGTTTCGCGCTTGCACAAGGTATAATTATAAAACAAAATAACGCTGCTTCGGAAAGGATGGTTCTGTATGAAGACTAGCGCGAGGAATCATTTCAGCGGTAAGGTTTTGAGCGTCCGCCACGGCGCGGTCAACGACGAGATCGAGGTTATGCTGGAGGACAGCGGAACAAGGATCACGGCGGTGATCACCGGCGCGAGCGTGAAAAATCTGGGGCTTGAGGTGGGCAAAGACGTCATCGCGTTGATCAAGGCGTCGTGGGTTATTTTGCTGACCGACATGTCGGGCGTTAAGTTCTCCGCGCGCAACCAGCTCGCGGGGACGGTCCTGTCGGTGGAAAACGGCGCGGTCAACAGCGAGGTGCGGGTGCGCCTTGAGGGCGGCGAAGCGCTGGCGGCGATCATTACGAAAGAGAGCGCGAAAGACCTGGGGCTTAAGGCGGGCGACAAGGTTACGGCGCTGATCAAGGCGTCGCACGTGATACTGGGCGTGAAGGCCTAGCGCGGACGTTTTTTTGCGGAGCGTTCGGGCGGAGCGCCGACTTTGTCCGAACGCGTATTTTTCCGGTGCATAGCCTCCGCGAGAGGCGCGTAATAAGCGATCATCTCGCGGATATCTTTTCCACAGCACGTGCCCGATGGATTAAGCGCGGCGCAATTTTTGCCCGTACACGCGAGCGTCGCGCGCTTGACGTCCTCCAGGCTGCGCGCGCCGTTTGCGATCGCGACGATGATATCTTCTTTCGTGACGTCCTTGCAGTAACATATAAGCCGCGACGCCGGAGCATCCTTCCAGTTCACAAATCTTCCTCCAATCAAATTATGCGAAACATAGCGAAAACGTCACGTTATTATACCCGCCGCGCGCGCAAAAACAAGGCGTTCACCCGCAGCACTCGCCCTGCGTTTTATGTTGCATGATTAGGCAGACAATTATGCAGATTGATATAGGTCAAAATCCCCGTTTTGATCTCAAAAAAGAGTTTTACTATTGTCATAGCAAGAACGAAAGGGTAGGATAGTCACGCTTCACGCGGCGCGAAGCGGTGGAACGCGCGGCTACGGTGGTTTCGGTGGGTGGTGATGATCTTGCAGAGGATGCTGTTATTGTTTTTTCTCGGCTCGGCGGTTTTATTCGGAGTTACGCAGTATTCAGGAGGGATGAACGAAGAAACGGCGGGACCGTTTATCCTGGCAGGCATGGTCGTGTTGTTGTCCCTGACGGCGGCGTTTGTGTTCCGCCGCGTACGCGAACGCCTGCGGGATGAGCGGCAGGCGGAGGAGGTCTTGAGAAACGCGCGCAACATATCTCTTGCGCGGCACGAAGTTAGAGCCAAAATCCCCAAAAACTCGCCGCGGCGCGAGTCGAAGGTGACGCGCGACGGTTTGGCGCGCCTCTCCGCCGTGCGCTCGATGGCTGTGTTGGTGCGCAAGCCGCGGCTGCGCGAAATTGTGCTTGAGATCTGCGACTTTGCCGACCTCGTGCTCGAGACGATACGCCGTATGCCGGAGGACACGCCCGCTTCCGTCGCGTTTACCGAGAATCACTTGGTGCGCTTGCAGGAGGCACTTGAGCGATGCTTCGAGTTTTACCGCGCTAAAGAGTATAAAGAAGCTGCGGCAATAGACACCGAAAATTATGAGATCGAATGCTTCAGCGCGTTTATCGGCACTTTCTGCAGGCAACAGGACAGCATTTTGTACGAAAGCCACGGCGCAAGCGAGGGGAAACACATTCTCGCGTAACGGTCCGGACGGGTAAATAGATAACGCAAGAGCGCGGCGTCATATCACGGACGCCGCGCTCTTGTCGATGCCGCAAATCTATTAATGCTTGCAGAGCTCGTAGCTCTTGGCCTTCTCAGTTCCGCGCAGGACGCGCAGGGTGCCCAGCGCAAGGGCTTTCATCTCTTCCTCGCCGGGGACGATTTTCAAGGGCGCGATAAAATCGACGCGTTCGCGTATTGCTTCGACCAACCGCTCGGAGTACGCCATGCCTCCCGTTAATACGATGCGGTCGAGTTTCCCGCAGAAGACTGCGGACATCGCGCCGATGTCCTTCGCGATCTGGTAGACGAACGCTTCGAGGATGGCTTTCACATGCTCGTCGCCCGCGTCAACCATCGACCACGCCTCGCGCAGATCCTTCGTGCCGATGTAGGCTCCCAGCCCGCTGCCTCCGCAGAGCTTGCGTTTCATCTCCTCGTGCGTGTACGTGCCGGAGTAGCAGAGGCCAACCAGCTCGAGAGACGGCAACGTGCCCGCGCGGTCCGCGGAGAAAGTCCCTTCGTTCATGGGATCGTTGATGTCCACGACTCGCCCGCCCATGTGCGCGCCGACGCTGACGCCGGTGCCGAGGTGCGCCACGATGAAGCGCACTTCCTCGTAGGGCTTGCCCATCTCGGCGGCGACGCTCCGCGCCACGGCTTTGTGGTTGAGCGCGTGAAACTTGCCCACGCGGCTGATTTCAGGCAGCCCGGAGATCCGGGCGCATGGCGCGAGCTCGTCCGTCGAGACAGGGTCAACGATATAGGCTTTGCACGAGGACATCCGGGCGAACTCACTCGCGAGAATAGCACCCATGTTTGAGGCGTGGTATCCATAGCGCCCGGAGCGCAGATCGTCCATCATGCCGCCGCAGACCTCGTAAGTACCGCCCTCCATAGGGGCAAGAAGCCCGCCTCGCCCCACAACGCCCGAGAAGCCCGTCTCGCTGATCCCGCCCTGCTTAAGGAAGCCGAGAATCAACTCTTTGCGGTAGGGCAGCTGATCCATCAGAGACGTGAATTTGCTCAGGTCGGCTGCGTTGTGCTCGATGACCTCTTGGAGGATTCGCTCTTCGTCGTGAAAGACAGCGATTTTAGTCGATGTTGCGCCGGGGTTGATCACCAGAATCTTGTTTGTCATAGCAATTTACTCCTTTTTAGATTAAGTCATTCATGAAATTTTCGAGGTCGGGCGACCAGTTATAGCGAATCAGCCTGAAATTACCCGCGTCGGGCGCGGGGGATTTTTTCTTGTACTCGATCAGGTGCAGCGCGCAGTAATCGAGGCCGAAACGGAAGATATCACACAGTGAAAGATTGAACAAGTCACAGACGATGGTCCAGAAAATGCCTCCGTGCGCCACGAGCAACAGATTGGACGCGCCCTCGGACGTTCCGAGGATGGAGTAAAACGCTTCGACGCCGCGTTTTTGCAGATCTGTGAACGATTCTCCGCCCGGCGCGGCGATGTTGGCGAAGTCGAAGGCGCGGGCCGCGAAGAGTTCGCCATAGTTCCGCTCGATGTCGTCCTTGGGAACCCCGTCCCATTCTCCCATATTGATTTCACGCAGCGAGGCGTCGCGCATAACCTCGCCCGGCGCGCCCGATTGCATCGCGGCCACGATGTCCGCGGTCTGCGCGGCCCTCGCGAGATCGCTTGAGATGATGCGATGCATCTTGATCTTCGACAGCGCCTTGCCGATTTTCTTCGCTTGGCGGACGCCGTCCTTTGCGAGCGGATAGTCCGTGTGTCCGTAAATGTACGACTTCCTGTCCGGGAAATCAGGCTTGCCGTGCCTGAGCATGAAAATGAGTTGTCTGTCAGAAGTCATACTTTCCACAAATATTCACCCCATCCGATTATATGAACCGCACGAAGACAAGTGTACATCATTTTGAGGAGAAGTAGGAGTGCAAAAGCGCTGTGACAATAAGGAAAAAATCGCCTCGCCCGGGTACAAAAAACAGGCGAGGCGCTGTTTTGGCATCGCGTCTCGCCCGATTTTTGGTGATTCAGCTTACTTTAAACGGCCCGTCCAGGGCTTGTAGTGCGTGTGAAGCAGGTGATGCGCTCTTTCTCCGAGAGGCTTGCCCATCCAGGTATCGTACATTTCCTTGATGGCCGGGTTCTCGTGAGATTTGCGGATCGTCATCTTGCTGTCCGCGTCGTAGATCGAGTCGATGCGAAGCTGCCGAATCTCCGCGTCCGTCGGGTAGGGCTGTCCTCCGCCGCCGATGCAGCCGCCGGGACACGCCATGATCTCGAGGAAGTGGAAGTCCGCCGTTCCGTCCTTGATTTTCTCGACCATTTTCGCCGCGTTGCGCAGCGTGTGCGCGACGACGACCTTCAGCACCAGCCCGTCGCCCATGTCCACGCTGGCCTCTTTGATGCCCTCGAGTCCGCGCACGGCGCAGAAGTCGAGGCTCGGCAGGGTTTTGCCCGTGTACAGCTCGTATGCCGTGCGCAGGGCTGCCTCCATGACGCCGCCCGTCGCGCCGAAGATCTGCGCGCCGCCTGTGGAGACGCCCATCGGCGCGTCGAAGGTCTCCTCGGGGAGGATGTCGAAGTCGATGCCCATCTCCTTGATCATGCGCGCGAGCTCGCGGGTGGTGATGACGATGTCAACGTCGCGGTAACCGCTGTCGCAGAGCTGCGGGCGGGCCGCTTCCCATTTCTTCGCGGTGCAGGGCATCACGGACACGGACACGATCTTCGACGGATCCACGCCCGCGCGCTCCGCGTAGAAGGTTTTGACCGCCGCTCCGAACATTCCCTGCGGCGATTTCGCCGTAGAGAGGTTCGGGATGACTTCGGGGTGCAGCGTCTCTACGAAGTTGACCCATCCGGGCGAACAGGAGGTCATCATCGGAAGCACGCCGCCGGTGGTGAGGCGGTTAAGCAGCTCGCTTCCCTCTTCCATGATCGTCATGTCGGCGGCGAAATCGGTGTCGAAGACTCTGTCAAAGCCCATCTTGCGAAGCGCCGCCACCATCTTGCCCGTGACGATGCCGCCCGGCTTCATGCCGAACTCTTCGCCCAGCGTGATGCGGACGGATGGCGCGGTTTGGACGACGACGTGCTTGTCGGGATCCGCGATCGCGTCCCAGACGGCCTGTGTGTCGTCCTTCTCGGTCAGCGCGGCTGTCGGGCAGACGGTGGTACACTGTCCGCAGTAGCTGCACGCGACCTCGTCCAAGCCGCAGCCGAACGCGGGCTCGACAATGCTGTCAAAGCCGCGGTTCGTGGAACTGAGGATGTCCAGCCCCTGGCGCTCGGAACACGCGCGTACGCAGCGCGAGCAGAGTATGCACTTCTCTGGGTCGCGCACAACGGACGGATTTGTTTCGTCTTTTTGCGCGTGGCGTTTTTCACCTTTGAAGCGAACCTCGCGGATGCCGAGGTCGGCGGCGATCTGCTGCAGCTCGCAGTGCTGGTTCTTGACGCAGAAAAGGCAGTCCTCCGGGTGGTTGGCCAGCATCAGCTCGACCACCGTCTTGCGGGACGTGCGGACAGCCGGGGTGTTGGTGTACACCTCCATGCCTTCGTTTACGGGATACACGCACGACGCGACCAGGGATCTTCCGCCCTTGATCTCCACGACGCAGACGCGGCAGCTTCCCTCGCGGGAAAGCTCGGGGTGGTAGCAGAGATGCGGAATGTCGATTCCGACCACGCGCGCCGCTTGTAAAATTGTATAGTTAGCGGGCACTTTGATTGCCTGCCCGTCTATGGTGATATTCACCATCGGAACTTGCTCATTTGCGTTAGCCATGTTGTCCTCTCCTCCTTCCCCTTATTAACCCTTGTCAATCGCCTTGAAGGGGCACTTCTCCTGACACGCGCCGCACTTGATGCATGCCGCCTGATCGATGACGTGCAGCCCCTTGATCTCTCCGGAGATTGCGTCCACGGGGCAGACCTTTTTGCAGAGGCCGCAGCCGCGGCAGTTTTCGGTGATGGTGTAGCCGATCATCGCGGTGCAGACGCCTGCCGGGCATTTGTGGTCTTTGATGTGCGCTTCATACTCGTCGCGGAAGAAGTTGAGCGTCGAGAGAACGGGGTTCGGCGCGGTTTGGCCCAGCGCGCAGAGCGAACCGGCCTTGATCGTATTCGCGAGGACTTCGAGCATGGTAATGTCTTCTTCTTTGCCCTTTCCTTCACAAATGCGATTCAAAATTTCGAGCATACGCTTGGTTCCCTCGCGGCATGGAGTGCACTTGCCGCAGGATTCGTCCTGGGTGAAGTTGAGGAAGTAGCGCGCGACGTCGACCATGCAGGTAGTCTCGTCCATGACGACCAGGCCGCCCGAGCCCATCATAGCGCCGGCTTTGATCAAAGACTCGTAGTCGATCGAGAGGTCGAGCAGCTGGTCGGGGAGACATCCGCCCGACGGTCCGCCGATCTGGACAGCTTTGAACTTCTTGCCGTCGGGAATCCCGCCGCCTATATCGTAGATAATCTCGCGCATCGTGATGCCCATCGGCACCTCGGCGAGGCCTGTGTTGTTGATCTTGCCCGTGAGCGCGAAGACCTTTGTGCCCTTGCTGGTTTCGGTTCCCTGCGAGGCGAAGTGCTGTGCGCCGCCCTCGCGCATGATCGACGGCACGTTGGCGAACGTCTCGACGTTGTTGATGTTGGTCGGCTTGCCCCAGAGGCCCGAGACCGCGGGGAACGGCGGACGGGGACGGGGCATGCCGCGCCTCCCTTCGATGGAGGCCAGCAACGCGGTCTCCTCTCCGCAGACAAACGCGCCCGCGCCTTCTTTGATGTGAAGGGTGAAGTTAAAGCCGCTGCCGAGGATGTCCTTGCCGAGCAAGCCCGATTCTTCGGCTTGGTTGATTGCGTTCTTGAGGCGCTTGATCGCGAGCGGGTACTCCGCGCGGCAGTAGATATAGCCTTCATCAGCGCCGACAGCGTATCCGCAGATCGCCATACCCTCGATGATACGGTGAGGGTCGCCCTCGAGCACCGAGCGATCCATGAACGCGCCGGGGTCGCCTTCGTCCGCGTTGCAGACGACGTATTTTTTATCACCGACCGCCTTGCTGGTGAAATCCCACTTCATGCCGGTAGGGAAGCCGCCGCCGCCGCGTCCGCGCAACCCGGAGAGCTTCATCTCTCCGATGATCTCCTCGGGCTTCATCTGGAGCGCCCTGCCGAGCGCCATGTAGCCGTCCGCGCCGATATATTCCTCGAGCGACTCCGGGTTGATGTGCCCGCAGTTGGCCAGAGCGTAACGCTGCTGTTTTTTGTAAAAGGTGATTTCGTCGTAGTTGGGGACGGTGGTGAGCGTCGCGGGCTCTTTGTAGAGCAGGCGTTCGATGACGCGGCCTTTGACCAGGTGCGTCTCGACGATTTCCTCGACGTCTTCGGGTTGTACGCGGACATAAAAAACACCCTCGGGATAAACAATGACGAGGGGGCCCATTTCGCAGAGGCCGTGACAACCTGTCTCTACGACTTTGATCTCGTTTTCCATACCGCGAGCTTTCAGCTTCTCCTGCATCGCGGGGATGATTGTCTTCGATCCAGACGACGAGCAGCCCGTTCCGCCGCAGATCAGGACGTGGGCTCTTGCGAGTCTTTCCATCGGTATTCTCCTCCCGTTTCCTTACTCTTCACATTTTTGCGACGACGAGATCCGAGACGATCCGGCCGTTGACGAGATGTTCTGAGATGATGCGGGGAACGTCCTCGGGTTTTACGTTGCCGTAGGTAACTCTCGGTTCCCCGGGGCGAACGATGTCAACGAGAGGCTCCTTCTGGCACATGCCGATACAGCCCGTCTGCATTACGGAGACGTTCTGCAGCCCGCGTTTGCCGATTTCGTCCATGATTGCCGTCATGATGACGCGCGCTCCCGCCGCGATGCCGCAGGTCCCCATGCCTACGATGACCTGAGTGCCGCTTTCGTGGCGTGCGCCGGCTTCGCTCTTGGCCTGTTCCTTAATTTTGCGCAGATCTTCCAAGCTCTTGATAGCCATCTTGTAATAGCGACCTCGCTTTCTAAAAGTTGTATGAGGTTATTTTTTGTAGAGATCGATGATTCCCTTGATGGAATCGGGAACCAGGCGTCCGTGCGTGTCATCGTTGACCATGATGACGGGAGCAAGCCCGCAGCAACCGATGCACGCCACGGTCTCAAGCGTGAAGTTGAGGTCTTTTGTCGTAACTTCACCCTCGCCCAATCCCAACTGTTTTTTGATCTCCGCCAGGATTCCCTTTGCGCCGCGAACGTGACAGGCCGTACCCTGGCAGGAGCGTACGATGTTCTTTCCCCGCGGCTCCAGATGGAACTGCGCGTAGAACGTGACGACGCCATAAACTTGGCTGATAGGGATGTTTGCTTTCTCGCCAATGCGGATCAGGACCTCCCGTGGCAGATATCCGAAAATCTCTTGAGCCTGCTGCAAAATCGGAATCAGCGTTCCTTTCTTGCTGCCAAGGTCGGCCAAGAGCTCATCGAGCCGTGCAATATCCTTTTCCGCGAGTTTCTCTCCCATCGTGCATCCTCCTTCTTTCCTTTGGCAAGCGCTGCCTGCCACGCTTATGAAACAGCCCAAAACGAGCTGATGAACGGTTTGGTGAGTGTTTTGCGAGGGGGTGTTATGTCGTTGTTTCCAACTTATTAGTAATCATTCCGCGAAACGCACATAACGTTCATACGGTATACTAACCAATCGGGAGGGATAATGCAAGATCAATTTGACAAATTTGTTTAGAAAATCATTGCAAATCTATACAATTGTTTGTCATGACATACTTTTGGTGTGACGATTTTGGGTTTTACAGCGAAACTTCACAGTGTTGCTATTGCAGTTTGCCGTTGACGATTTCTGCCGCGAGTGTTTATAATCAGAGCCAGGGTTTATTTTACTATGCGAAGGGGTGTATGAAAAATGTCGCGACAGTGGAAAGACGAACTTACGGATCAGCTGTGCGAAGCTATTTTAACTTTGAAGGACAAGGAAGAGGTGTACGATTTCCTCGAGGATGTTGCCACGGTCGCGGAGATACGCGCGCTCGCGCAGCGCCTCCAGGTCGCGAAGCTTCTTCTCTCGGGCGATTCGTACCCGCAGATTTCAAAGAGCACAGGCGCGAGCACTGCGACCATCAGCCGCGTGAAGAAAACGGTCGATTACGGCAGAGACGCCTTTAAGCTCTGTTTCGACCGCATGGACGAAAACAGATAGCATGACGCAAGCCGCGATAACCGCGTTTGTTGCCGGGGGCGGCAAGGGGCGCGGGGAAGAGCTTGCTCGCGCCCTCTCCTCCGGAGGGGCGAGGGTTGCCGTGCGCGTTCTCGAAGAATGCGCCGCGCGCGAGATCTCGCTCGCGGTGATCGAAGCAGAGGAATCTCTCGGGGCAATCGACGCGCTGGTATACGACGCGTCGAGCCCGCAAGCGGGCGAAAGCCGCATGTTGCTCGACGTCGACGAGCAAGAGTGGGACCGAGTGATGAACCGTGATTTGAAGGGGTTCTTTCTGGCGTGTAAATTTGCCCTTCCGTACCTGATGGGCAGAGAGAACCCCTGCATCGTCCTGTTGACGGAAGGCGGCGCGGCGCTGCGCGGCTGCGGCCCGCACCGAGCGGCGGCAGTGGCGGGTGTGGGCGCGTTTGCTTCGCGCATGGCGGAAGAACTGGCGATTTACGGCGTCCGCGTGCGCGTCGCCGAGGCGTCTTCCGGCGGCGCGTCGCTGCAAGATATCATTCAAGGCGTCGGCTGAGGCTTCGCGGCTTCATGACAAAGCGCGCGCCCCCGCGAAAACGGGACGCGCGCGTCAGAGGCGGCGAAGACTCAGCCCTGTATGGACAGTATCAGATATACCTTCCCCTCGCCGACTTTGAACGGCAGGGTGAAGCTCTTGACATCCTGTTTTTTCGGCGGGACGGCTTTGATGTTTTCGCCGCTTACCAGTTGCGGCGGCGTGATGTCCATCCCCTGTATGTTCGCTTTGATCAACGCCTGTCCGCTGATCATGTTGGTCATCTCACCCAGCACGCTCATCGCCATAGGGTCGTCGGGGTCGGCTTCGATTATGCCGCCGGAAAACGCGGCGACATAAGCTGCGAACGCGGCCTCGTCCGCCATTACGGCGGCCGTTCCGTGAACGCCCGTACCGACAATTCCAATCAGCGCCGCGGCTCTGCTGCCCGGCGCGTTGATCCCAACCGCTATGCTGCCCTTCAGAAATTCCGCTTCTATGCCGACTGTATGACTGACGTTCACGAGCGCGCTGGCGT
>Ga0153940_1000197_pt1 | contig 35537 bp, 33 predicted proteins | sample TSNJ024MetaG_FD_104736 | JGI IMG/M metagenome (GOLD analysis project Ga0153940, IMG submission 104736) | Attine ant fungus gardens microbial communities from New Jersey, USA - TSNJ024 MetaG | ecosystem: Host-associated > Fungi > Mycelium > Unclassified | place: USA: New Jersey, Brendan T. Byrne... | reverse complement strand
CATTTCCATTCCCATCGACCACTTTGCTCACACGGTTTAAGGCATCATAAAAATACCGGCTGACACTTCCCGAAGCATCCGTCAGTTCAATGATATTCCCTCTGTTATCGTAAACCAGCTCCAGGATGCTTCCATCCGGCTGATGGATCCGTCCTGGCCTTCCTTTTTTCTGATACTCGATCTGATAGGTATTCTTGAATCCTTTTTTCATAGGCTACTTTATTCTATTTTTATTCCTTTATCCTCAAGTAACTTACAAAACTCTTCATAACCTACGCTATAGGGATCAATATTGATTATTTTCTTATTCTCTGAAAAGATGCCTATTGTCCCTGAAGGTTTTTTTACAACTTTCTCAATCAGGTTAAAAGTGATTTGTTTCTTTTTTCCTATCATTGGGATAATTTCAATGTACTCCATTTTTACAATTATTTTCCATCTATTGCATAATTGTGCGATTATTGAAAAAAAAAGAATCAAACTAAAGCAAAATATAACCAGAGATTTATCCTCTTCTCCATATCTATATTTATACAAGAAATAAAATGTCAAACCTATACATAAGATAGCACTCGCACAAAATATGAAAATAAGTAAATTGGGCAAAGTAAGTGTTAACATAAAGAAGAATCTATATTTTTCTTCTTTAATTTCATCCTAATCGTTTTGATAATAACATTCATAACCATAAAGCATATAAACAAACTTAAAATTATTAAAACTATTTCCATAGAAACAATAATGTTCAACCTCCTCATATAATCAAATCTTTTTTAATATTTTTAAGGTTTTTAAACCTTTCGTGGACTTAATATCTTAGTGAATAAGCCAATAGTTGTGGATATTTTTTATCTCGTACAAAAATAATAATCAGAGGTGTCAGCTTAGCTCCTTGACAGGGGCTGTCCCTATGGTATATATTCTTCTGCCAACTATTGGCTCATTCTTTGTTTTTTGATTACTGCTGCCTTGATATTGCCGAATTTGAAGACCTTCTTTACTCATAACCTCTCATATCAGATCCATAGTTTTATTTTACTCTGAGGTATTTCTTTGTTTCGTCTACTATTTTATTATGCAGGAAGCTTCATGTTGAAATTAAATCTTATTCAGATTACTTTATTCTAAAACTGAAATAAACTTCAAACTTGAAGCTATTTTTAACAATACAAGGCTTTTTCTATTTCCAATTCACTTACTAATAACACTACTGCAAACAAAATACTGATTAAATTTATAGTTAATAAGAAACGAAAAGAACCCTTTCCTATAATAATATATAGTAAATATCCAATATTAAACACGTGAATCCAGATATAAAAAATGAATTCCGTTATCCGCATCGTTGTTTTTGACACTGGAAATAATAGTATACGCCATATTTTTCGCTTTACTTTTATTATGATTTTCCGCTTTTGGGGAACCGGTTTTTTTTGATGAATATAAAAAAATATATAAAACATAAGTATTCCAAATGATACTAGTAAATATAATGCATACTCCATACTATTCACTCCCACTTAATTATTTATTAATCGGTTGCAGATGTCGCAACTATTGATTTTACCGTTTTTACCCCTATTTTCTTCTCTTCACTCCATTTTGGGGTATTATGTAGGTAGCCAACTACCACACTCAAAAAATAAAGAAATTAACATATTTTCAGATGATTATATCCTATATGCAGTATTGAATTCTCCGTTTCCCATAAAAATCAGTTTGGACAGTTCTGGGAGATTTGAATTTGGCAGCTATGACAATTTTTCTTTTCTAAACACTGAGCTTTAAAAAGCTTCTGGGAAACTCCCTGCCGTAATGTAAAAGCACCATTACAACCTATAAATATCCAAATAAAGACTTTTCACATGTATCCGGGCGTACAGTGAATTAGCGTGGAATGGGAAACATACCAATTATAAGGGCGCGCACTTTGGATACGTATATTTATCCCTGCTTTCAAGGATTTTAGGAAAATCATCCACTTGATTTAGTTCTCTATTCCACTTCCCTCTGAGCTATTTATAGGAAACACAAACCCCTCTTTCAAATTTTTATAATACTCAAGTTGAACTCTATCCCCCTTTTCAAATTCACTTATTTCCCTACTTCCAATATCAAGATCAATCTCTCTTCCATCATCCAACTCTATATATATGGTATCTCCACGTATGTCTATAACAGTTCCTATATCTTCACTATACCTGCCTGTTATAACAAAAGGAAAATCTTTAATTGCAGGAATAATTGCCCCTTGTATTACAAAAGCAAAAAAAGTCATATATCCTACAAAGGATACTATTTCAATAATTTTTTTTGTTTTATCCTTTTTCACATATGGTAAAGTCTTCCCCCAATTAACGATAGATTTCTTTCTACATAATCTTATAATCATACTAATTGCTACTGCGGTCAAAAAAATACCACCTGCATAATATTGCCATACTAATATAAACATATTCTCACCTTTCATTTATGGTTCACAGAATTCAGAAGAATCGGAATTGCGAAGCTGTTTTATTATTTCTTCTACTGCCATCACAGCAATATCAACTCCCATCTCATAAACCTGTATAACATAACTTAAAAAGCCACCAGCAAAGGTATATTCCCCGATTTCTGCCGCACTTTTGAGTTTATCGAATGGTAATATACTTGCTAAAGTTACGGATAGTAAAACATCTTTAAATAGATCTTTACCAAGCTTCTCCTTTATCAATATTATCAAAGGTTGTAGTCATTACTTTTCCGATTCCTGCTGCTACCCAATTTGGCACACCCACTATTGCTAATGCTGTATTGGTTGCCCCTCCAGCAAACCCATTTCTAAAACTACCCCCATCGGCCATATTGCCAATTCCCCCCAATAGCCCTCCAGTAGTAACCATACCCGCTGCAATAAGACCAGCACCTAACCCACCTGTTACTCCTACGAAGACTCCTGCACCAACAATTGCCGCTACAGATAAAATCTCTGCCTTATGGTCTTTGACAAAAGTACCAACATTATTAGCAACATCTTTGAGACTATTTCCCACATCTTTTACTGTGTTTTTAATCCCGTTCCCTATATCTTTTGTCCACTGTGGCCATTGCCCATTAAAATCCACTAAATCCATAGGCTGATTCCAGCAATACGTATATTGATTTAAGGTAATCGGATAACAAATAATCCCTTTTACAAGGTCTTCGCTGACAAATCGTCCATACCTAGATTGATACTCTCTAACTTGCGCATAATAAGTTCCAGCTAGATCCCTTCTTTATCACGATGGATCAGGCTGGATAACTGGCCTTTACTGTCGTACTGATAAGCTGTTTGCATTCCGTTCGGGAATTCCTTGCTGGCTAAGTCGCCTCTGTCATTATATCCATAACGAACAACGTTTTCTCCATCGATTAATTCCATTCCGTTCCGTCATGGTCACTGCCCGGCTTTCATCATCGTACTCAACTTCTATACCATTGTTTTCTAACATATCGTAAAAAGTCTCAAAATTAGTTGCTAGACTATCAATTGTTTTTACTTTCTTACCTGAAACGTATATTTCAAGTTGTCCTTTAGCTCCCCTCACCGCTTGATCTATTTGCTCTACATAAATAGTTTTTTTACCTTTAAATACATTATAGAGCGTAATTTCATTTCCATGTACAACTATTTTCCATCTGAGACATGAAATAAATCCTAGTAGTCCAATAAGCGCAAATATCATTGCAAAATTCAAATGTCCTATCGTCACATCCCCTATCTGTCTATAAAATAAGATAGAAAACCCGATAAACGCAACCAGCCCTATCAGAAACATCACCATGCATGCATTAGATAAAGCTGAAGGCACTTCCATAACATATGTTTCTTCTATCTGGCTTCTGGTAATACTGCTTTTCTTCTTGAGTCTCTGAAGCCATCCAGATAATATTACCATACTCAGTACAAAAATCGCACTACGTATCCATCTCATAGTTTTTCTCCTCTTCTACTCATCAGGCCTATCGCTTCTATATATTACGGTAGCAAGCTTACTATGCGGCAAGTAATTCACCTTCATATATATACCTACCTCTACCCTATACGTATATGTCGTTATATGTATCTCTTCATCCTCATTTTTGATATTGAAATTTCTCTCATACCCATTTATATCACTTTTTCCCATAGATCTGCTTGTAGTATAACCTTCAAATGTTTTATACTCATGTCTGATTACATAGGGTAAATCCAGCATTCTGGGTACTGTTGCTTCAACATTACTCACTATTATTAATAATCCTAAAATTATTTTTGCTACCAAATTCACCCTTGTTTGATATCGCTCTTGTTTTTTGCCGAAAACATCCTTTAATGTTATAATCGGTTTTCTTTTCACAACTCTAATCAGGTATAAAATTGTTATTACAAGTATACCAAAAGTCTCAAAATACATTTTAAATTTTGTATATCCACTCACAATCACGCCTCTTTTCTATTATTACCCGGCACATGTTATTTCTAAAACTTCTGGATTTTCTTACTTCTTTTGTCTGCAGCAAGTTATGATATTGATTTGACTCCCGCACAAATGGAGCAAAGTGCTTGCAATGGAGCAAGCCCTGCCACTATGTCTCATTGGGCGGTCGAGATTATGCTGGGTAAGACCAACGACTGGTCATTTATTTTTCCTATTTCTTTTTGAAAATACCTCGTTCCTTTTAGCGCGCCAACTGTCAAAAGGAATATCCCACAACTCTTCGCCGGTGTTTGATAATATTGAAATTAAAACTTTTGAATATTTTCCATACTTCACAGTATACACTTCACCTTGTATCATCCCATGGTATCGCGAAGCATAAAGAGTTAGTCGTTGATGGTGGTGCTCTTTTTGGCAATATACATGCAGAAAAACACCTTCGCTCTGTTCTTTTATATGCGGAAAATGGTGGTAACGATTGATGATACTATTTTCGTACTTTATTTCGCACGTCTCAAAACTGTTACATATCATATCCCTTAACACGCGAATACCTGGTTTAAAATGATCAACGACAAATGCGAAATACCATAAAACAGCAAGTCCTAGCAGCAAAAGTAAAAAAGCACCCGGTTTATTCATTACAGCCGCCGTCATCAGAACAAATAAATAAATTGGCGTCAATACATATACAGCAATGGCATGAATAAATTGTCCCGCATATGGCAGAAAAGCTCTTGTTTTAATATTTCTTTGTTTTTTTTCTTTCATAATCAGCACCTCCTGTTTTGTGCAACAAATTATGCTCCTTCAAAAGAGGGATCCCCCCTCTTCGAAAGGAACAATTATTAAATTTTTCACCATATTTTACTGTATACATGTATCCGATTCAAAAAGGGACTCCCAACTCTCTTTTAGCAGATTTATCCAAAAGCCAGCCATCTCACCAAGTGGCGCAGAAACAATTTCTCTAGAGAGGTGATAAGCCAGATTTTGAGGCAATCTTTTTGCTGCTTCTCGTTGAAATGCCTTTAGTGTTTCGCGCGGTAACGTACCTCCAACAAGTTCTCGAAGAGCTACATTAATATCTCGACTGTGTACACCAATGTCACGCAATATACTTTTCTTAAGGTGGCGACCAGGTTCTTGGATCATTCTATTTACCGCTCGATTATCAAAATAGCTACCTACACCGTATCCAATCCCCCCTGCAATAGCACCTGAAGCAAAAGACCAAGCAAGATCATAGGCATTCATACCGTCGTTCCATTTTTTCCCTTGCGCAACATTACTGATACCATCAACAGCAACATCCGCTACAACATTACCAACGCCACCCATCACAATTGATCCAACCAAACCGGCACCAGTTGCTGCAAACCCACCAGCAATAGCACCTTTACCAGCAGAGGCTAATACGCCCTCATGCCAATCTTTTCCTTGTGCAACATTACTAATTGCTTTAGCTGCACCGCCGATGATTCCACCAACAACAGCACCAACTACGATGTTAATCCACATGCCGTTTAAGTCGTTAAGTACCAATGGATTATTAAGGCAGTAATTATACGTGTTCAACGTCACTGGAAAGAAAACTACACCTTTTAAAAGGTCTTCTCCGGTAAACCTACCAATTCCAGGTAAATATTCCCTCGCTTGAGCGTACATCGTCCCTGAAACATGGTCGAATTGATATCCCGTATAACTAAGTGGCTGTAAGTAGTCATCTGCTCTCTTATACAAATCCTGACCAAATTCGTCATATCCATAGACTTCCCTGAATACTCCACTCTCATCCATGAGCCTAATCGGGCTGCCTAAGTCATCCTGAAGATAATAATCATGGCTTATGATACCTGATACTCTTATCCCTTCGGTTTTCTGATTTTCTTCTGTATACACACTCGCAGTATTTTCATCCCATAGATAGGTCTGGATTTGGCTTTTTATCTCAGTTTCTTCTCTACATTGCAACAGGTTATGATATTGCCTTGTTAAGTCGATGGTATAGTCGATTTTTCCAGTTGGTACAAAACTCTGCTCTCTCAAACGGTTCATCGGGTCTAAACTGCTCTCTGTCTGTACCTGCGGCATTTCTGCCTGTCCGGTCTGCTTCCCAATTCGATGTCCCAAACCGTTATAAGTATATCGTGCAATCTCTCCTTTATGATTTCTTGCTTCTTCCAGCCGGTTCAGTGCTCCGTATAAATACTCATTTCTGACTTGCCCGTTCTTTACAACCTGGGATAAGTTTCCTCTCCTGTCGTAAGTATAAACCTCTTCTCCTTCGATGTCGGCCTTCTTTATCAATTGGTTCAAAGCATTATAGCGATAGGTAGTCTCTCGCTCACCATCTGCTGTACCAGCATCCAGCTTCCTAAGCCGGTTGCCAAAAGCATCATATGTATATGCGCTTTTTAAGATACCTTCTTTTCTGACTTCTGTCAGCCTTCCGATGGCGTCATATTCATAACCATAATCTCCGCTCTCCTCTTTAAGACCCCTCCTTTGTTTCTCAATACTGATCTTGTTTCCTAAGCTATCATATCCATAGCGGTAGGCATCTAAGATCCCTTCCTGATCTCTATGGGCAAGGCCTGTCAGCTGTCCCTTGCTATTGTATTGATAGCTGGTCTCCATTCCATTCGGAAACTGTTTATGGACCAAGTCACCCCTTTGATCATATCCATATGTGATGATACGGTCTCCGTCCTTTAGCTCGGAAAGCCGTAAATGCCCATCATATCCGTAATGCACAGTCTTTCCATCCGGATAGGTGATGCTCTTTCGCTCTCCCGCTGCTCCGTATATATACGATATCTCACTTCCATCCGGATATCTGATGTTTGTAGCTCTTCCCGCAGCATCATTTTCTATCTTCGTGGTTCCCAGCCAGTCCTCGATCTTTTGCAGCTGTCTCAAGGGATTATATAAAAGCTTAACCTCTCTCCCGTCAGCATATTGGATCTGTTTCACGTCTCCATGAGCATTATATCCATACTTTGTCAGATAACCTTCTTTATCTACCTTCTCTATCAGCTCTCCCTTTTTACTGTAGCGATAGGTTTCCTTCTGTCCTAGAGCATCTGTGATCGATATGATCTGACCACTTAGATCTCTTTCATATCTGGTCACAAGGCAGTGTCCTCCATTTTGGTTCTGCTCCTGTACTCTTATCAGGTCTTTATCGATTCCGTTTGTTTCTTCTCCATCGGACCCCTCACCATACTGACGGATTTCGATCAGATGGTCACATACATCATAGCTATACTCTGTCTTATTTCCTAACGCATCGATAACCTTCTTTAGCTGACCTGTCAAAGTATATTCATACACCGTTTTGTTTCCTGCCCCATCGGTCATGGAGGCGACGTTCCCAATACTGTCATAGGTGTATTCTTTTATCTCCCCTTGGGCTTCTTCCTGGGCTCTGCCTTCGATCTTTATGATCTGATCCAGGCTGTCATAGATATAACTCAGAACGTAACCCCGTCTATCTGTATATATCTTTACATTTCCGTTTCCATCATAGGTATAGGTTTCCTTTGTTCCATCCGGATAAAGGATCTCTTTTACCCGGCCCCCGGCTTCATAGCTGTATCTTGTCTCCCTGCCTGCTTCATCGGTAATTCCCGCTACCATTCCAAGAGCAGTATAGGTATAATTGCGTTCTTCTCCCGCCGGTCCAACCTCTCGTATCAGATTTCCACTTTCATCATAGCTTAACTTCACTTCATTTCCTAATGCATCCGTGACTTCCGTTACATTTCCTTCCGCATCATAGACATAGCTGATCTCACTTCCCTCTGCTCCCTTTACCTTTGTCAGCTGTCCCAGAGCATCATAAGAAAAGAAGGTCTCATTCCCTTCCTCATCTATGATCCGGGTCCGGTTTCCGGTCACATCGTATCCGTAACGGATCACATCCCCATTGGCATTTCTGATCCTGCCCAACTGGTTGTCTTCGTTATATATAAATGTTGTCCTGGCCCCATTTGGTTCGGTCACCCGGGCCAGGTTCCACATCGGGTCATAAGACAGGACCGTCTCTCTGCCCGCCGGATCGATGATCTTGCTGGGACGGTTTAAGACGTTATATTCCCTTCTGGTCTCACTGCCGTCAAAATCGATGATCCGTGTTACCTTATTGCTCTCATTATATTCGTATCTCCTGATGTCCCCTTTTGCATTGGTGACACTTATGATGTTGTCTTCTTCGTCATATGCATAGCCCGTCGCATTTCCATTCCCATCGACCACTTTGCTCACACGGTTTAAGGCATCATAAAGATACCGGCTGACACTTCCCGAAGCATCCGTCAGTTCCGTGATATTCCCTCTGTTATCGTAAACCAGCTCCAAGGTGCTCCCATCGGGCTGATGGATCCGTCCCGGTCTTCCTTTTTGCTGATACTCGATCTGATAGGTATTCCCTAACGCATCTGTTGTCTCAGTCAGGTTACCCGCAGCATCATAACGGTTCCTTACTTTTGTTTTCCCATTGACTCCTATGTAGGTCGGCTGGTCATATCCGTCATACATAAGTTCTACTTTTGTGCCCAGCGCATTGATGACCCTGGTTAGATTTCCCTTTTCATCATACCCATACTGGGTCTTATTTCCGGCCTTATCGACCGCCAGGGTCTTCTGGTTGAGCTTATTATACGCAAAACGCTCTTCCCCATTGCGGTAGATATGCCTGATATCCCGGTATTTCTCATCATGGACATACGTTACTTTGCTTCCATTCCGTTCGGTCAAGGTCACTGCCCGGTTTTCATCGTCATATTCATAGGACATGCTCCCGCCATCCGGGAACGTCTGATGGACCGTCCGCCGCTGCTCATCATAGGTGTTTTCAACCGTGACGGCTTCTTGTGGATTCTGTACACTTTCAAGTTTCCCATTGATGCTGTAGCCATAACGGTACCAGTTCCCCTTGGGGGTGCATACACCAATTAATTTTGCCCCCTGCATCTGATAGGTCACCGTTCTGCCGCTGTGATCCGTCACCTGATGCAGATATCCTTCGTTTGTATAAGAAAACAGAAAGGCTTCCCCGGTTGCCCGCTCTGCTCTTGCCAGGCGTTTCCCTGTTTCTGTCTCTTCGTAGTACAGAGTCGTGATCGAGCCGTCAAAAGTCTCCTGTCTAAGATAAAAACCCTCTTTATCAAAATAGTAACCGGTCTGGTCTTTGGTCTTATAAAGATAACCGTCCCCGTTCTCTTCCAAACTCCCGTTGCTGTGGTACAGGGAAGTATATATCCCTGTGGAGGTCTTTAGAAAGCGCTCTTCTTTCCCCTCCTCTAAGATCAGCACCTTTTCCTTTCCGGCATCTGCAAGCTTCACCTCATAATTGTGGTTCCAGTCATCACCAAGACTTCCGCTGCGGTCATTAATGGCATTATAAAAGCGCCGGAAGATAAACGGTGTGCTTCCCTCTATCTGCAGATCCGTCCGGTCATAGATGAAGTTGCCGGTACTCAAGTTTACCGGGTCTTTGGAAAATATGGTACTGATCGTTTCTGCACCCTTCCTGTTGGCTATGACCTGATCTAATGCCTGATTCGTATCCTCCAGGTCTTTCCGCCACTGGGTACTGGCCGTTTCCAGTGATGCCATAAAGTCGGCATAATTTACCGTCAGGGAGGTTTTTCCCAGAAAGCCTTCCATCTTTGCCAGTACCTGTTTGATCGTATCGATCTGCGCCTTGATGGAATCGGTATTTGCAGCGTAGCTTTTATCCTGACTGCTGATCATTCCAACTCTGGTCTTACAATTTGACAGCTTGGTGGTTAAATTCTGAAAGTCGATCTCTCCTGCTGCCGATGTAAAACTCCCGGTGGCACTGGCCACCGCTCCGGTTGCAGCCTCGGGCGGCACCTGGGCAGCAGCATTGTTTGCTTGGTTCGCGATATCCTTGATATCCTCTAAATGTTCATTGCACTCTTTCATGATATCTTTAAGATCATCACAGATATCATTGATCTTTGATTTACTAAAGACTCTATCCATCTTTTAGAATTCTCCTCACTAAAACTATTTGCTCTGCTTTGTATGCACATTTTTACGGCTTTGCGCCCCACCTTGCTTAATTGCCCGGGATCCCCTTATATCGATATTTTTAAACTCATTTACCGATGACTGGATATTATCTGCAAACTTTGTCAATGTGGTATTTAACTGTTTTGCCAGTGCCTTTTCCGCTTTCAGCAAAGACCTCATTGCCTTCGCCTGATCACCTTTTGATTCTGTAAAGCCAGAAAGCAGACTGTCATAATCCGAGACAATGTTACTGCCGCTTACTGTATTTTTAATACTATTTACTGTGCTCTCTACAACTGGATAATCAATTTTTAATGCGCCCATACTATACCTCTTTCCTATACGCTTTGAAATTTCTAAGACAACGTATCATAATCATCTACTACCGTTTGGAAACTTTTTATTATTTCTTCATGTGCACTAAACACTGACTCCATACTGCTTTTAATAGCATTTATCTCACTTATCAGAGCATTTATTTTGGGTGTCAATTCCTCTGCATAAAACCCTCCGCCGTTGGTATTAAGCTTTTCTATTTGATCTACTACTGTTTTAATTTGATCTAAACAATCATCATGAACATTTTTTACACCTGATTTTAATTTTGAATATTCACTATCTATCAATGCTACTTTGTCTGCCATACGCTACTCCTTCTCACGGTTGATTCTGTACATTGGCTAAATGAATGTTCCAGTTTGCTCTCTCACTGTTTAATCCAGTGATCCTATTATCGATTGCTGTGATCTGTGAATCCAATGCCGTAATAATAGTCTCTGCCTTGGTTTTCACAGAATTCATGTCTGCCTGGAAAGAAGATACCTTTTCGGCAAGACTATCTGCCATTTCACCTTCAAAAACATCATCTTTCTTTACCGCCGATAAATCAGGATTACCAGCAATTTTATTATAACTGCTATTCAAACTTGTAATTCTTCCCTGGCAGGTGTTTTTTACACTTTGCAATGCCGCCTTTGCAGTATGACACTGGCTTATCTTCACATCTATTGACCTGATCTGCCCAGTTATATAATGAATACTATACATAACTCCTCATCCTCCTTACTCATTCTCAATCAATTTAATCTTACTATTGATCCCCCGCTTATGATGATACCCCAGCGTCGCATCCAGCTCCGTAAACGTACTGCTGTCCGCTGCTGTCTTGGTATGGGGTGACAACAGCATATGGTATTTCCTCATTATCTTACCTCAAAATGCAAAATCTGACATTATTATACCAATGTTTTTACATCTTGTAAATATTTACCTTGAAGCAAAAATGTGGATTTCTAGACGTATCTATAAATTTCAGCACATGTTAATAATCAGACCGCGAGATATTTACTACAATTCCCACTTGACAAGCTAGCATTCACTAGCTATACTAAGGCTAGTAATTACTAGCTATGATTCATCTGCCCATAAGAAAGTTCATGCATAGGAGGTACCAATGCCAAAGACTAATACCAAACAGCGTATTCTTGATGTTTCATTGGATCTATTCTCAGTCCGCGGTTATGAGGGTGTGACCATAAAACAGATTGCCGACCAAGTCGGTATTAAAGACAGCTCCCTGTATAAGCATTTTAAGAGCAAACAGGACATCTTCGATACCCTGTTTACCGATATGACCGCCCGGTTCGAGGATACTGTTTCGTTTTACCAGCTGCCTCAGGGCGAGATTGAAAAAGTTGCCGGTGAATACGGCAGCCACGACCTGGTCTGGCTGAAGAAAGCCTGTGAAACCATTTTTTTATTTATGCTGAAAGATCCAAAAGCATCAAAGTTCCGCAAAATGCTGATGATCGAACAATACAAAAATCAAAAAGCTGCCCATACCTTCCGCAGCTGGTTTACCGATGATGCCATCCGGTTCCAGACTGAGTTATTCACTGAAATGATTGCACAGGGCTATTTTCGGGAGGGTAATCCCCGTATAATTGCGATGCAGTTCTATGCACCGTTTTACCTTTTACTCTGCCAGTATGATACTATACCGGATAAAGAAGAGGAAGCATTGGCGTTGCTGATGGAGCATATTGAACAATTCGCAGCTGTTTATCAAATTTAGTACATTATTTAGTAAATAACTCAACTAATTAAAAGTGAGGAAAATCTATGAATCTTAATTTATTTATGCAAAATGGAATTGCCGGCATCATGAAGAAATCCGGCCGCTATTATCTCACCAACCGCAAAGGTCTTTCCTTTATGACCGGTGCATTGCCGCAGCTAAAGCGCAGCGCTTCGCTGCGAAAAGCAAATGAGTCAGATGGTATACATATTCCGCCTTTTTTAATCGCCAGTATCGCTTCTCAATGCAACCTCCATTGTGCCGGCTGCTATGCCCGGGCCGGCGGCGTCTGCTGTGAAAACGAGATGACTGCCGATCTCACTGCCGCTGAATGGGAAAATATCTTTCAGCAAGCTGCCGGACTGGGGGTGTCCTTCTGCCTGCTGGCCGGCGGTGAGCCTTTGCTGCGCCGTGATGTGATCGAGAGTGCTGCCCATATTTCCAGCATTATCTATCCGATATTCACCAACGGTACCGTCATTGATGAAAAATATCTGAATCTGTTTGATGAACACCGGCATTTAATTCCGGTCCTTAGTATGGAAGGCGATACTCAGGTGACCGACCGGCGCCGGGGCAGCGGAGTGTCTGCCACGATTGACCGGGCCATGGTCAATATGCAGCAAAAGCAGATTCTGTTCGGTTCCTCAGTCACCGTAACACGGGAGAATATGGACGATGTCCTGACTCAGGAATTTGTATCCGGTCTGCGGCAGAAAGGCTGCGGAATCGTATTTTTTATTGAATATGTCCCCGCTGAAGAAGGAACCGAAGAATTGGCACTCCGGCCAAAGGAGCAGGAATTACTCCAACAGCGTGCCGTTCATCTGAAGGATCGCTTTGATGATCTGATCATTTTGTCTTTCCCGGGTGATGAGGAAGCAATGGGCGGCTGTCTGGCGTCCGGCCGAGGATTTTTTCATATCAATCCACAGGGCGGTGCCGAGCCTTGTCCGTTTTCGCCTTACTCAAAATACAATTTGAAGGAATCCTCCATCAAAGAGGTTCTCCGCTCGGATTATTTCCGCAATCTCCAGGTAATTGCCCATGAAGCCGGTCCCCATACCGGCGGCTGCGTTTTGTTTGAACGGAAATCTCAAGTTCAGGCTCTGCTGGCCAAATAAAGTAAAACTTAGCTTGGAATCTTTTTTAAAAAACAGCGGTTCTTCGCTGGGGCTTGCCCCTAGCAGAGAACCGCGTTTTATCGCATCAAATATATCTCTATTATTATTTATAAGTTACTTCATTCCATCGTAATTCATTCTTAAACCTTCGAATATCCGTATCCTTATCAATAAATACCGTCTCTATTCCAAGGGCTGCTCCCCAATCACCCATCTGCTCTGCAGTCAGGTCATAGGAAAACGCCGTATGATGCGCTCCACCAGCCAGAATCCAGGCCTCCGCGCCGGTTGCCAAATTCGGTTCTGGTGTCCAAAATGCTGTGGCCACAGGAAGTTTGGGCATCTCCTTCTCGGTCTTCTTGCACTTCACATCATTAATGATCAACCGAAACCGATTTCCAAGGTCGACCAGAGAAGTTGCAATCGCCGGCCCTTCTTTTGAAGTAAATACCAATCGTGCCGGATCCTCTCGATTCCCCATCGAAAGCGGATTCACACGAATACTGATCGGACCGTCTGCCACACTTGGGCACACTTCTAACATATGGGCTTGAAGGATTCCTTCTTTTCCATGAACCAGATTGTATGTATAGTCTTCCATAAATGAAGTACCTTTGGCATCTATCATTCCACCGGTCATAATCTTCATCAAACGTACCATAGCAGCAGTCTTCCAATCGCCTTCACCGCCAAACCCGTAGCCCTTTTCCATCAGACGCTGAATCGCAAGTCCCGGAAGTTGTTTGAGGCTCCCAAGGTCACCAAAATGTGTCACAATTGCATGATAGTTCTTTTCTTGCAAAAACCGCTCAAACCCCAGCTCAATTCCAGCCTGTACCGCAACATGTCTGCGGAATTCGTTTTCATCTCTTCCTTCGGCAATAATCTCATACGTATCATAATATTCTTCCACACAAGCATCAATATCCCCTTTTGAAACTGCCTCTACCGCTTCTGCAATCTCATTCACCGGATATGCATCAATCTCCCAGCCGAATTTAATCTGTGCTTCTACCTTATCGCCTTCCGTAACCGCTACATTACGCATATTATCTGCAATACGCATCACCCGGATATGGCTGCTTTCAATCACACCCACTGCAGTACGCATCCAGCTTCCAATTCGATCCCAAACTTTCTCGTCACCCCAGAAACCAACAATAACCTTTCGCTCAATCCCCATTCGGGTCACAATATGTCCATATTCCCTGTCACCATGTGCCGCCTGATTTTCATTCATAAAATCCATATCAATTGTTCCATAAGGAATCTCTTGGTTAAACTGAGTATGAAGATGAAGTAACGGTTTTCTATATTCCTGCAACCCTAAAATCCACGACTTCGCCGGTGAAAAGGTATGCATCCAGGTGATCACACCTGCACAGTTCTCATCTGCATTCGCATCATTAAAAGTCTTTCGTATTAATTCATTGGTAATCAATGTAGGTTTCCAGATGATTTCATAAGGCAGGGCACCTGAAGCATTCAACGCAGCAACAATTTTCTGAGAATGTTCTGCTACATTTGCCAGACACTCATCTCCATATAAGTCCTGTGAACCGGTACAAAACCAGAATTTATAATTTTTACATATCATCATATACAATACCTCTTTCCTGGCCGAATGGCCATAATGGTATCCCTGTGGGGTTTCCTCTTTCCCGGCCGAATGGCCATAGTGGTATCCCTGTGGGGCTTCCTCTTTCTTTATTGCTGTCCGTAATACGCATCGGCTCCATGTTTGCGGTAGTAATGCTTATCCTGCAGTTCCTGTGGTGCCGGCTGGTTGTGCAGGTTGATCATTTCACATTGTGCGGCCATCTTTGCCACCTCTTCCAACACTACAGAATTATGTACCGCATCACCGGCATCTTTTCCCCAAGTAAATGGACCATGGTTTTTACAAAGAACTGCCGGCATCGCCATATAATCCATTTCCCTATAATACTCCACAATCAGCCGACCTGTATTTTTCTCATACCCCTCGTCGATTTCCTCTTTGGTGAGGTTTCTGACACAAGGAACCTCTCCGTACATATAATCCGCATGAGTTGTACCATAGCAGGGTATTCCCCGACCCGCCTGAGCCCAGCTTGTCGCCCAGTTAGAATGCGTATGTACAATCCCGCCCATATCCCGAAATGCTTTATACAATTCCAGATGGGTCGCGGTATCAGAGGACGGATTATATCTTCCCTCCACTTTATTACCCTCCAAATCCACGATGACCATATCATCGGGAGTTAAATTCTCATAGTTTATCCCACTTGGCTTAATCGCAAATAACCCGCTCTCTCTATCGATCCCACTTACATTCCCCCATGTAAATGTAACAAGTCCGTACTTTGGAAGCAGCATATTGGCTTCATACACTTCTCTTTTCAACTGCTCTAACATATGATCCCCTTCCATTCCTCTATTTCAGGTAATTAAGTGCCGCCCGTTCGATGGGCAGTCCCTCTGCATAACGCTCAGCAAACGCTGCAAAACCTGCTGCATCTTCCGGATTCGGATTCACACACACTTCTTCCTGATCTGCAAACACTTGCTGCTTCAAGTACTCACCCAACGTCTGACCAGGTTCTTGAGATATCATATAAGCAGCCAATAAAGCAATCCCCCATGCACCGCCTTCACTTGCCGTCTCCATCACAGATACCGGAGTATCAAGGGCAGCTGCCATTACCTTTTGTCCCACCTCTTTGGTTTTAAAGAACCCCCCATGGCCAAGAATCTTATCAAGCTGTACTTGTTCTTGTTTCTTCAAAATATCCATTCCAATCTTTAACGCACCCAAGGAGGTATATAAATGAACTTTCATAAAATTACTCAGATTAAACTTACTATCCGGCTTACGCACAAATAATGGCCGTCCTTCTTCAAAACCGGTGATATGCTCTCCTGAGTAATAATTATATGCCAGCAGCCCGCCGCAATCCGCATCGCCTGCTAACGCACTCTTATATAACAACTCAAAAAGCTCACCCCTGTTTATCCTCATTCCGGATGCTTCGGCAAATTCTTCAAACAAATTCACCCATGCATTTAAATCCGACGTACAATTGTTACAATGCACCATTGCTACCAGATCCCCCGCAGGTGTAGTTACCAAATCCAATTCCGGATATACCCTGGACAATTCTTTTTCCAAGACCACCATTGCAAAAACTGAGGTCCCGGCAGATACATTTCCGGTACGCTGTGCCACACTGTTTGTGGCAGTCATACCGGTTCCGGCATCTCCTTCCGGAGGGCACAAAGGAATTCCTGTCTCAAGCCGGCCGCTAACATCCAAAAGCTTCGCCCCTTCATCAGTCAAAACTCCTGCTTCTTCTCCTGCTGTCAATACCTTTGGTAAGATTCCCGCCAGCGTCCATGAATGCTTCTTATCGATCACTTCATGAAATTCTCTGATCATACGCTGATTAAAATCTTTCGTTTCAATGTCAATCGGAAACATCCCGGAGGCTTCACCAACTCCTATCACTTTTCTGCCCGTAAGCTTCCAATGGACATAACCTGCCAGTGTTGTCATGAAATCAATATCTGCAACATGCGGCTCCTCATTTAAAATCGCCTGATAAAGATGCGCAATACTCCATCGCTGGGGAATATTATATGCAAATAAAGATGTCAGCTTCTCGGCAGCCTGTGCAGTCATAGTGTTTCTCCATGTACGGAACGGTACCAGTAACTTCCCCTCACCATCAAATACCATATAGCCATGCATCATTCCGCTTATACCGATTGCTTTCACTTTCCGCACAGACACCTTATAGTTTTTTTCAACCTCCTGTATCAGCTTCTGATAACTTTCCTGAACCCCAGTCCAGATATCATCAAGACTATAAGTCCAGATATTATCAATAAGGCTGTTCTCCCATTCATGACTTCCCGAAGCAATCGGTTCATTCTGTATGCCAATCAATACTGATTTAATCCTAGTGGAGCCAAACTCTATCCCTAATACAGCATTCCCTTGGGCAATTACTTCTTTTATTTCTGTTGTTTTCATATTAATGCTCTCACTTTCCACATATTTAGTTACAGTTCAGCCTCCAGCTGAACCGCAACAGGAATGCACAGAAATGCTGTAAACAGCATTTCGCGCCGACAACTCTCGGGATTTTCAGGCATAAATGCCTGAAAACACCTCGCGGGACATCGAAGGCTGAACTGTAACCATTTTTAACAACTCAATCATCGGTTTTCTATCGTTTACACACTATTTATCTCTGCTGCCGATTTTCGAATTAATTAATGGTATACGACAGATTTTCCTTACTTTGTAATACGTACGCTTTACAATTCAACATTGATTTATAAATTAATTTTAAATTATTTTATAATCTTTAACAAGCCGTAGTAATCCCCAAATGTAAATATAACTTTTTAGGTATTATTTCAAAGTTGTCTATATGTAACCATTAGTTGTTCGTATACAACTTTAATCATCCTTGTATCAGATAAACTACCTACATAAAACTTACAAACTACCAAAACCAGCCGCTGCGGGAAGATAGGAGCTTTACGCAAACATCAGAGGGCGGTTTTAGTACCTGTCGAAATCCACTGCTTACGGAGACTTAAGCGCGAAGGCTTTCCTGAGCGCTTTAGTCGCAGTTAGCAGTTAGTTCGACAGGTACGTTGCCCGGGTTTGCGTAAAGCTCCTATCTTCCCGCAGCGGCGTCCTGGCAGCCAACATATTAAACAATCCCCCCATATACCCAAAATACGCCCCCTCACCACTCTTCATCACTTCCATCTCAACAACCTATCAATAATCTTCTTTTGCTGTCCCACATCCTTTTCCGATACACATAAATAAATCCCCTGCGGATCCATTACATTTAAAAACCCTTCAAGTTCCTCCGGAGCAAGATCAACAACAACACTCTTTCCCGCCCCTTGAATTTTCTTAATAAACGGTACCCATTGCATAATCTTCTTATCAAGCCCCACTCCCTGCACCCACTGAATCGCCTGAATACCATCAATCCTTATAATCTCATCCACATGATTTGCCACCCCTTTCCCATCCAGATGAAAGATATTATGGGTAAAATGTTCCACCTCCCGCTTAACATACGGCAGAGATATCTCATTAAAGAATTCTTTTGAAATCATCGCCCCCAGGTCACAACTCGGAATATGCATAGTACCATAGGATGGAATGTTCATCCACGACACAGATAATTGCTTCCTTTCCTTCAGCATCTCATGAAAATGATCCATCATTGGGAGAAAGGGCTCAAAACACTTTTGCACCATTTTTTCAACAAGTTCCGGATCATCGTACATATCCATGCACAAAGTTTGCGTTCCCCGCAAAGCCGCCACACAATCCAGACTAGGATGCATATCTGTATACCCAACCATAAATTTATGTTCACAGCATGCCAAGGCATAGTTCATCATTTCTATCATTTTTTGATAGTATTCACTTTCCGGATGAAAATAAATTTTATCGATATCTCCTTCTTCAAAAATCTGCGGCTCACACCATGAGGTCACCTCCCCAAACTCTAATTCACAGTTGGCCAAAACAGCTGCAAAAAAGTTCGGCCCCAAATTGGGGAAATACATTGGAAATGTTTCACCCAGCCATGGATGGGAATACAGATTACTTACAAAATGCCCCATCTGGTATTCCGTATCAAACCATCTTTCTTTTAATGAGTTCCATTTTCCATCCGCATCACTGCTGTCGTACTCCTCATTATGTGCTGAAAACCGCACCGGCACCCGGTCTAAGATTTCTCCATCATACCAGGCATAAATACGTTTCATACACTCCACAAAATCCGGCTTTGTCTCTAATTCCAAATCATAAAATTTTAATTCTTCCATAAAAATCTCCATTCCGCCGCCAAGCGGCGGCACTAGTCTCCTTTACCTGTCACTTCTTAAGCTGCTTTTAAATTTATCTTCTTCTCTCTGGAACGAATATCTATTCCTACGGCAGCGATCAAAACAAGCCCCTTTACAACCCTCTGCCAATATTCATTGATGTTAAGCATCATCATACCATTCGCCAACACCCCCATGAAGATAACTCCGACGATGACTTTTGAAAGCTTGCCTTCGCCACCGCTGACACTTACACCGCCCAGAACCACCGCCGTTATAATATCCATCTCATAACCATCCCCGGCACTGGGCTGTCCGCTATTCACCCTGGACATCAAAGTCAATGATGCTAACGCGCCCAGAAAACCAACCATAATGTATATTTTATAAATCTCCTTTTTCACATTGACCCCGGACAGATACGCCGTCTCTTCATTTCCTCCGATGCCATAGATATGCCGTCCAAACACCGTTTTATTTAGTAAAATATATCCAAAAACAAAAACTGCTACCATAACTATCATGGAAATCGGCACCAGACCGATGCTCCCCTGACCCAGGATTTTAAACCCTTCCGGAATCCCATAGATTGGCATTCCACCGGAAATCAGATAAGTAGCTCCCCGCAGACTGATCATGACTCCCAGGGTAGTGATCATAGCAGGTATTTTTAAGTATGTAATACATGCAGCATTCATTACCCCAACTCCCATCCCAATGACCAGACCAATCAAAACCACCAGAAATGGGTTGAATCCTTTGCTCATCAGCATGGCACAAGTCACCGCCACCACACCGATCAATGAGCCAATTGACAAATCGATTCCTCCGGTTAGTATCACACATGTCATTCCTACTGCACATATCCCAACAATAGAAATTTGTCTCGCAATATTTGCCAAATTATTAGGCGTTAAAAATGTATTCGTTGACAGAAAGAAAAAGATTATCATGGCCGCCAGAGCAAATATAATGCCCACATTACTCCAGTCAATGGCCTTTTTTCTCACCTTTTCTTGTTTTTCCATGACAAAACCTCCTACGCTTTCGAAGCCAATTCCAATATTCTTTCCTGATTAATCTCATCTTTGCCAAGTTCTCCTGCTACCGCTCCTTCTGCCATGACAATTACCCGGTCAGACATCCCTATCAGTTCGGGCAGTTCAGAAGAAATCAGGATCACCACTTTCCCTTCCCGGGCAAGCTGGTTGATTATTTCATAAATTTCCTGCTTGGAACCCACATCAATTCCCCGTGTAGGTTCGTCAAAAATAATAATATCGCAGTTCATTAGCAGCCATTTTCCAAGGATAACCTTCTGCTGATTACCACCGCTTAAATTTTTCACCAGCTGGTTCGCTGAAGGTGTTTTCACTCTGAGTTTCTGAATTTGCTGCAGACAAATCTGATCCTCTTTCTTGCTCTGAATGATGTGAAGCCCATTGGTAATCTTCGGTGCATAAGCAAAACTGGTATTATCCTTCACCGACATCTGCAGGAATAATCCTTGTTGTTTGCGATCCTCGGGAATCAAGGCTATTCCTTCTTTGATTGCATCTTCCGGTGAATGAATGCGGACAGTCCGGCCATGGATACGGACTTCGCCCATGTCAATTGGGTCAGCACCATATACAGCCCTGACCGTCTCGGTCCTTCCGGCCCCTACTAATCCGGCAAATCCCAGACGCTCTCCCCGATATGCGGTGAATGAAACATCCTTTAAAAATGAGGTAGTAATATTCTTTACTTCCAGTACCTTCTCTCCTCTCTGCGGCACAAATGCAGGAAACGTGTCCTTTAACTCCCGATTTACCATAAGCCGGATTAACTCATCCTGATTTGTGTTCTTTACATCCATTGTCCGGATATGATGTCCGTCCCGGAATACAGAAACTTTATCACATAGACGAAAGATTTCCTCCATACGATGTGAAATGTATATGATTGCCATGCCTTCCTTTTTTAGCGTCTTTACTATTTGAAATAAATACTCTAACTCATTATTCGTTAGCGCCGCCGATGGCTCATCCATAATCATTACCTTTACATTCTGGGAAAGGGATTTTGCGATTTCTATTAACTGTTGATATCCTACCGTCAATTCTTTTACCAAAGTCTTCGGATTGATTTTTACCCCCAGGCGGGAAATTACTTCTCCCGCATCGGTTTCCATTGCTTTAAAATCAATAAATCCTCTTTTTTTCTTATAGCGATTATAATAAATATTTTCCGCAACCGATAAATGCTTTAAAAGATTCAGTTCCTGATAGATAGCCGTGATGCCCAATTCCAGCGATTTACGGGGAGAATTTTCTTCTATCTTCTTCCCTTCGAAAATCACTTCTCCTGAAGTAGGCAGGATTGCACCGGTAATTACTTTTATAAAAGTAGATTTCCCAGCCCCATTTTCTCCTACAATGGCATGAACCTCTCCCCGGGCAAACCCCAGGGAGACATCATCCAAAGCAACCACTCCTGGATAAAGTTTTGTAATATGTCTTAATTCCAGTATATTTTGCTCCATCGTTTAAACGCCCCTTTGCAGCTATTGTTCAATATCATAGTCGACTATATTCTCTTTGGTTACCTGGCTCATCTCATAAACAATCATCTCTGATTTCGGTCCATTCTCCAATACATCTTTAACCAGATCCAATACATCGGCACCTTTTTCCGCCGGCTTGATATCCACCGTACCTTTATACATCGTATCCTGAGAGATTAGTTTCAAGGCTTCCGGCAATGCATCCAGACCAATGATACAGGTATTATCCGGCGTATGTTCTTTATGAGTCAGGCAAGATTCGTACACACCAAGGGCTGAAGAATCGTTAATGCAGACAAACAGTGCTACCTTCGGATTGGATATCAGGGCTGTTTCTGCCAGATTATAGCCAGTATCCGCATCCGCTGCATTTTGCTCATACACGTACTGAATTGTTTTATCACCGGTATACGTATCTTCCAACCCTTTTTTCAGTCCCTCTGCCCGCTTGATTACAGACGGAATCTGATCATAACGTACAACTACTACTTCTATTTCCCCATTATCATTCAGAACCTCGTCTATGGTGCCGTCACTTTCCTTCTCATTCAGCCACTCGCCAGCCAGCTCACCGCCTAAACGTCCATATTCAGTTTCATCAATTCCAAAGAAAGCATCGGAACCTTTCACTTCCTGATCCAGGCTGATAACCGGTATTCCAGCCGCCTGCGCCTTTTTTACTGCATCCACAGGTGCTTCCTGGTCCACCGGACTGATGATGATCGCATCCACACCTTGGGAGATAAAATCTTCAATCTGGCTAATATGCTTTGACGCATCTGCTGCGGCATCTGCGACCACTAAATCAATGCCTTTTTCTTTGGCTGCCGCTTTCATTCCTTCAACGATAGAAACAAAATAGGCATTTTCCATGCTCTGAACGGTATAACCTACCTTCAGCTTCTTATCACTGCTTTTTTCCTGATCCTTTGCTGCCTGTGTTTCCTCTGCGGTTTTCGTTTCTTTTTGGGTATCATCCGATGTTTTAACCCCGCCGCACGCACTCATAGACACTACCATTACCGCTGCTGCTAACAAACTTAACATTCTTTTCTTCATCCTATTTATATCTCCTTTCCTTAAGATACTTTTATTATAAAAGGTCACTTCCATTTTGATAATTCAATATGATATGATAAACTTTAGAAATCATCCGTTACAAATAAAACACCGGGTTCTATTCCGGTGCTTTAATCATCTCCTTATATTTTGAAATGCTTACCCCGACAAATTTCTTAAAAGTTGCGCTGAAATAAGCTGGGGTTTCGTAGCCAATCTGATAGCCGATTTCCTGGATCTGATCATCCGAATTAAGCAAGAGAAGCTGCGCTTCCTTCATTCTTCTTTTAATAAGATAATCCGTAAAGCTTTCCCCTGTCACTTCCGTGAATACCGTACTAAAATAATTTTGACTCAATCCTACTTCCACCGCCACATCCTTCATCCTTAACCGGGAATTACAAAAATTCCTTTCAATATAGTCACATGCCTTTTGAATGCTTTGCTCTGCGGAAATACTTTTCTGGGGCCGGGCCTGCCTGGCTAACTTTATTAATTCCGTTTCCAGAAGCGCCATTGCTTCGTCTAAGGTTGTCTGTTTTAAGATTCTGCAATAGAGTTCATCAAACTGTTCATTTATAGTTTTCTCCAGTACTTGTACACGGTGAAGTTCCCCCAGGATAGAACTTAAAGAAAAAGAGAACATCACGATAGATTCACTTCCCGCACATTTCAAATTGGTCTTTAATTTATCGATATAAGCAGGCAGCATGTCTGTATTGCCAATCATCACTAATTTGGCCAGATATTCAATCAGCGTTTTATTGATGGTATGGCGTTGATTAAAATATTTATCCAAATCCTTCTCCGTCAGATTCACATTCTTCCCTTCAATGAACTGAAAGTCCCTGATCTGAAAAATCTTCTCACAGGAAAGCCCCAGATAGTAAAGCTCAGAAACGGTCGGTCCAATAATAAAGGAGATTGTTGCCTGAGGATTAACCGTTTTTATCCTGGCACGGCATTCTTCCCTGAGCTTATGGATATCTTCCATTAACTTGTCTTTTTCCCCATGACAGCAAATCAGATTATTACCAAAGCTATGAATGCACTGGTAATTCCTTTCCTGGCTTACCTTCTTGATCAGCTGCAGTTTTTCATCCTGATTCCTTTTATCATCAAAAATGGCTTCCATGACCACCCATTCCTGATGCCGGCTGCTTCGATAAGGAGCTTCCAGCTTCCGGCAGGTTTCGATGGAATATTTTTGGTTCAGGACATTTTGGAAGAAGGTTTCTTCCAGTATTCCCTCATCTTCTGATGCCATATCCTGAAGCCTTTTATTTTGCCGCTCTGACTCCTCCCGCCTTTTCTTTTCATTTTTCTGATGTACGATTTGCTTCATCGTCTCGCGCAGCTGATCCAGATCAATGGGTTTTAACAGGTAATCGTCAACCCCAAGGCGCAGCGCCCTTTGGGCATAGCGGAAATCATCATATGCGCTCATCAGTACAACATGGACTCCCCCACATTCCTTCCGGATTCGTTCTGTCAGACTCAGTCCATCCAGATTGCTCATCTTAATATCAGTCAGCAGGATATCCGCCTTGTATTCCTTGGCGGCCAACAGCGCCTTATCACCGTCATCCACCCCGGCTACCACCCGGATATCCAGCTGATCCCAGGGAAATGCACAGCACATTCCCTGAAGTTGTATCTCGTCATCGTCTGCTATTACTATATTATACACGGAAACACGCCTCCCCTATCCGGATGGTTATCCTTGTTCCTTCATCCTTTTTACTGAATATATGCATGGTACATGCTTTCTGAAAATAAAGCAGCAACCGCTCGTTCACATTGGTAAGGCCATAGGTGTCCAAGTCTTCCACCATTCCCTCTGCCAGCTGATCTTGTATCTTAAGACAACGTTCTTCCTCCATCCCCACACCAGTATCCGCTACGCACAAAACTACGTTTTTTCCTTCTTTCCGACAGCTAATATAGATGTGCCCTCCTTCTTCCTTGCCTTTGATTCCATGATAAATGGAATTCTCCACCAATGGCTGAAGGATTAATTTGGGTACAATATAATTACGCAATTCATCATCCAGATGGATGGAAAATGTAAGCTTTTTCTTATAACGCATCAATTGTATCGTCAAATAGCTCTCTACATTGGAAATCTCCTGCTCGATGGTGATAAGTTCCCGCCCTTTATTTAAGCCGGTTTTAAAGAATCTGGTCAGGGCCTCCAGCATATCCGTAGCATCTCCCTGCTTTCCCATCCGAATCAGCCACATCAAAGAATCCAGGGTATTATATAAAAAGTGAGGGTTGATCTGGGCCTGAAGCAACAACAGTTCGTAGTGGCGCTGACGCTCATGCTCCCACTGGATCCGTTCCATTAAGTTCCGGATTTCCACAACCATCTGATTAAATTGTTTGCCCAAATCGCCGATTTCATCCGTCCCTTCCCATGGCACTGCAATTTCAAAGTTGCCCTCCTGAACCTTCTCAACGTTTTCTTTTAAAGCAAGTATTGGCTTAGTAATGCTGCCGGCCACCCGATAAGATATATAAAAAGCAAAAAAAGCCAGAACGAGTGTAACCATCACGGATATCACTAATACTACGATCAATACTTGATAGTAGTTTTTTTTCGGCATGCTGTATGCCAAGATCCAATCCGTAGCAATGAGTTGATCATAAGCAGTTACGAACCTGGCGGTGGCACCAAAACCCTGTACTTTAAAATCTTTCTGCCAATATGTCAGTAACTTGGTTGCTTCCAATACTTTATGTTTGGCTTGCATTACCGCATCATTTTCAATAATCCCGGTATTAGCAATCAAGGTTATCTTATCATCATCATATAATTCCACCTCATCATTCTGAATCCGGATATTCGTGTCAGGGTAGAATAAGTACAGATTCCCTTGGTCATCCCCAAAGTTTGTATTGCGCAAAATATCGTATACCTGGATTTCCACCATAACACATCCAAGAACTCGTTTATTTCCCTCGTCCATTATGGGAATTCCCAGAGAAATGAATTCTTCCTCCAGCGTATTAACCAGATAGGAATTGCTATGTAATTCAAACCAATGGGGCATATTTAATTCCGTTATTGTTTCATACCACGGTTCTGTGAAATAGTTTCCCTTGGCAAAGGAATAGGGACTATTCTTATACAAACCCCCGTTCTCTCCAACGATATAAACTTTCACATCTCCATCAATATACCGGGAAAATCCTAATAGTTCACTGTTCAGCAGAATTTCACTCTCATACCGCTCTTTATCCGTACTAAAAGTCCTTGACAATTCCCGGCTTACAATCCGGTCTGCTGCTACTGTCTGACCGATCTGTGAAGCCTGCTGGAGCACCTTGTCCAATTGTGCCCCCAGATTCTCTACCTCCGAACAAATTGTCTCTTTTCTTTTGCTTTGGATATTAGCTGCGACATAGATCAGCATTACGATGCAAAATAAAATCACCGGAATTAATGAAAATAAGGAAAAGTTCTTTAACAATTTATCACGGATTGATATTCTTTTCATCGGCTAATACCCCCGCATTTCATTTATATTTGCTGCTGTATATACTTTCCCCTTTTGGATATTGGCATAGGTCACTTCTTCCTGATACATATCCCGCTGAATCAGATTGGTTAATATTTTTCCCAGATAGGGGGTGGCTTCCACACACCCATAGTAACTTCCGGCTTCTATGGCATTCTTAGCATCTTGAATGCCATTAACAGAAACTACTGTGATCTGATCTTTCAATCCCAACTTTTCCAGCGCTTCCACTGCCCCTATCCCCTCTTCATCGGTACTGGCAAAAATAGCATGAATTTCATCTGTTTGGTTTGAAAAGTAATTAATCACATTATTTCTCGTCGTTACCCGGTCCCCATTTCCTTCCACCGTCCCCTTTATCTCAAGTGAAGCATAGGTACTCAGCTGATTGCGAAACCCGATGCTATGCATCTTATTAATTGAGGATCCCTTATCACCGCTGACTTCCAGTATATTCCCCTGCTCAGCTCCCATATATTCTTTCAATAAGCGGGCACATGCCTGGCCTTCCCACTGAGCATCCGTCCTGACTTCTGCCAGAATGGGAATGTTCTTAAAATTATCAATCGTCCGATCCAATAAGATAATCCTGGTTCCGGCCGTATCTATCTTTATCAATTCCTCCTCAAGACCCTGGGTTCTGAGAGGCACTATTACAAGATACTCCGGTTCATATTCCATTAACGTTTGGATATCCTGCTTTTGCTTCTCAAGATCGGAATTGGCATCACACCATCTTACAGAAAATTGTCCCCGCTCGATATATTCTAAAACATCCTGCGCCATGGCAGTTGTCCGCGGATTCTTGGTATCACAAAAAGACACTGCAATATCTATTTTTTCCTTTGCATCTCCCCGTTGATGATAAAAGTATACAAAGACAGTACCGATAGACACACATATAAAAAGAATCATAACAATCCAGATTTTTCTTTTTCCCATGGCATTTCTCCTTTTTCAGATTATATCATTCAATAATAGGCATGTCATTTTGTATTTTCTGGCATTTAACAAACCAAAAGAGCACTTTCTGAATTTTTATCCGGAAAGTGCTCTTTGTTCATCAAAGTCAAAGAATAATTACAATGTATATACTACAAACTATGAATCATTTTTACAGATTTTCGAACAATGATTCTGGTATCCAATTCAAAATCCTCATATACCTCTTTTTCGTCAATCAATTCCATAATCTCCCGGGCAGCAATCCCCCCCAGATCCCGTACTTGATTTTCAGCAGAAGTTAATGGTACCTCACACAATTTTGCCAGTTCTGAATTATCAATCCCGATAATCGAAAGCTCATCCGGAATCGCAATCCCCTGTTCCAGACAGATTCCGGCCAGTTTATTGGCAACTTCATCGTTATAGCATACACAGGCTGTACAGCCCTGCAGCCTTTTTAAAATCCGCCCTGCGTCTTCCTTCATGCAGCGCAGTTCTTCCGTGTCAATCCATACGATGCGTTCTCCCCTCACCTTGATGTCAGCGTCCATCAGCGCATCGACATAACCGGCATAACGCAGATGTCCCTGCCCGTCATCCGCTTTAAAGATTCCGGCAATTTTTCGATGTCCGCACTCCAACAGATATTGAGTTACCATCTTTCCGGCTTTCTTATCATTTAAGCTAACATGGGGAGCCTTCAGTTCACGATAATAACTGTTTATAAATATAATCGGGATTCCCTTTTGCATAATTTTACGGTACAGCGATAGATTAGGATTGGGTAACCCGCTTTTCGTAGCTTCTGCAATAATTCCATCCACCACATCATTTTCCAATAAATTTTTTAAAATTTGACGTTCCTTCTCGATTGCATTATTCGTAAAAGATATTTGCAGTGTATATCCTTTCCGTGATAATCCCTTCTCTACCTCTTCAATAATTGGAGGAAAAATATATTCATCCACATAGGTAGTAATGAGTGCAATACGCATAGTCCTTTCCTTTTCTATTTTTATCGGAATGCGAATATACGTACCGCTTCCTCTGCGCCTGTCAACAATTCCTTCCTGTTCCAGAACTGAGATGGCATGGCGCACTGTCTGCCTGCTCACATGGAACATTGACACCAATTCATTCTCTGACTTTATCTTGGATCCATCGGTTAAATCTCCGCTTACAATCTGGTCTTTGATCCATTTTACTATCTGCTCATATTTCGCCAGTTGTACTTCCATACCCACTCCTTTAGCCTGCCCTTTATCAAGTAAGCTCACCATCTAACTCATTATAAATAACAAAACCAAATTTACAAAATCATATTTACTTCTGCAACGAGTATTATAAATATATCTGCTTTAACTTTTCTATAATCATTTCATTTGTAATATCCTTAATTCTTAAAGACTTAATATCCACAGGGGTTTTTTCGTAAGCAGCTATAAACTGCTCCATATCATTTCTAACTTCTGCAGGTAACGTGATTTTATCTGTTTCCCCAAATATTGCAGCTAATCTAACAATATCATTCCTATGTTTCTTTATATCTTTACTATCAATTTGGATTCCATTCCTTTGTTTTTCATTCAAATCTAACCAAGCCTTAGCTTTAAACGGAATGATATACACCGGACTCAAAACCATAATCTCTTCCACTTCTTCGCGTCCGCTTAATAACATTTGATAATATGATTCATTTAATAAAATTGCCGATAGACTTGAAACATCATCACTGATGTGCAGTGGCGTAAGATTCCCATCTTTATCTCCAAGTAAAAATGATTGCTTCGCAAACAATTCAATCATATATGGATATCCTACCGTACCCGGCTTTTCAAAACGATAAAACCGTGGTTCGCCTGAACTTTTGCCCGTATTGCCATATGCCCCTTCTTTAATAAACCGCCAAAATGTCTGTCCAAATTCAGTAGTTAGTGCTTCTACGATCAGTACTATATCTAAATCTTTAGTTGCCCGGAATGTACCTGTTGAATTCTCTATAAAGATATCACAAGCCGCTCCTCCAATCAAAACATACTGTTCTTTATAATCCGCAAAAAACTCTTTAAAAATTTCTATCCCATCTACCATTAAATACATCCTCCAGTATTTGTTGGGCTGTCTGTTCTACACGTGGCTCATCTTTTTCCTCTTCCGGTATGCACAAAATTGCACTAATCGGATCTATTGCTTTTCCATATACAATCTTGTAGCGCAAAACATGTATAATACATTCTGGTTCTTCTGTTTTAGGTAAATTTTTACAGTTATTTAAGCGCATCACCTTTGCTTCTTCCCTTGATAATGCATATGTCTTATATTCATTATCTGCTAACATAGAATATTGACTGATCGCAGAAAAACCTCCAAGACAATCTACTCCTTTAGGCTTATGACCCAAGTAATAAACCTTTCCAATCGGATTATCAAAATAGCCACTACACAAATGATATAACTTCTCTTTGCTTCCGTCAAATACAAAATATTTTGTGTTCCCCCTTAATTGTACTAATGGTAAACCAAGAGCCTGAAGTTCCACCAAACACCTTGTGACTGTCATTCGGGAAACCCCCATGTATTCACTGATTTCTTTACTTGAGATTTCTCTCCACTCATCATACAGTGCCTTTACTACTAACTTCTGTGTCATCGGTGAAAATTTCTCAATGTCTGGAAGCTGCGGACTCCTCTTCTTTAATAATACCACACCTAAAAAAGGCATATATATATTATCTTTTCCGAATACAAAAGGAATTCCCAGCTCAACCATTCGCTCCTTACCATAGCGCGTATATTCATCATCGTAAATGACACATGGTAATTCTGTTAATTCCTCAAATTTTTTCCATTGTTTTTTCAATATATTAAATTTAAGCTGTTCTTTAGGTTTTATAAACAAAATATCGGTATCCGCAATTGAAAACAGCTTTCTTTCATATCCAGCCTGCAAAAAAAGCGGTAACTTCCTAAACTCAGAATACTCTTTTGCTGCCACCGTTGTGTGCAGCAATTCACTTAAAAATTTTTCCATACTTCCACCCGCAAATATTTTTTTCATCATAACACATTTTATGTTTAATTGCAAATTTTTATGTTACATTTATATGAGATGCAATTAAATTAAGGCAAGTGTTACTGTTCACAGCCCTACAGGCTGCAAACAGTAACTTAGGCCAAACCGAAGGCACTGAAAAATTCTTCAATAGCTCTACTCTCATAATAACAACTACCTCTTATTTATTTTAAATATTTTAATTACCTATATGATTTTTCTCGTGCAGTGACGGCAATACATAATGAGTCTCCACTTTCAAATATATCCATCATCTGATACGTTATAAATATCCCCGCACTCAACCTGCTTCTGTCCCTCACCAGTATTTGCCTGAATACTCTGACCATTCATTTTGCGATACTCTCCCGGACTTATGTGAAAATGTTTTTCAAATGTATAACCAAAATGCTGTCTGCTATTATAGCCAACTTCAAATGCAATATCAATGATACTCATATTACTGTTTCTTAATAAAAAAGATGCTCTTTCCATGCGGTATTGATTGACATAAGCCATAATCCCACTTCCCAATGTTTTCTTAAATAAAATCTGCAGATACGATTTATTAATCCCCACCTTCCCGGCAATATCCGTAACCTTCAGATTTTCATCATAATGACCCCGGATATATTCCACCGCCCGCTTCACATAGGCGATGCCGGTGACGGAATTCCTTAATTCCATACACCTGCTCAGTTCAATAAGCATCCTCTGAAAAAGAATATCCAGTAAATAAGCATCCTTCCTCCCATGTTCTAATTCTGCAATCAAATCTTTCAAAGCATATTCCATCTTTCCTATATCCTGACAATAATAGTATCGAAATGATCGTTCCAATAACCGTGCCAAAGAAGGATACACCTTTATCAACGAGGTGAAATCTGTCGCTTTTTCATCCTTTACAAAACCAAATTCATAATTTAATACAATATTATTTTCCTTATTTTGAATACATAAGCGGTGAGGTACCTGTTCATTCAGAAAAATAAACTGGTTTGAAGATAAATGGATTGGTTCTCCCTCCACTTCCACAACACAACTGCCCTTAACCACATACATGATCTCAAAACGTTCATGCTGGTGGATTTCCATTGAAAACGTATCTAACCGCAAAGCATAATATGCCTTCGGCATAATGAACCTGTGTGCATTTTCCATGTCTGTTTCCTCCATTTACACCATATCATTTGCATATATTTAATGCAACGATTTATTGCATTTTTATTTTCTCGTGCTCAATATCATTCTCATATTTTCAGGTATTGTTCTATAATTACCCATAATAACAATCATAATATTGAAAGGGGTTTTTATATGAAATTCAAAGTAGCCTTCATAGGCGCAGGCAGTCTAGTCTTTGCGCGCACATTATTTACAGATATTATGTCTGTACCAGAATTTTCTGATATTGATATTGCCTTTACCGACATTAATGCCGATAACCTGGCCAAGGTAACCCAGCTTTGTCAGCAAGATTTAAAAGCCAACAAAATCCAGACAAAAATCCACTCCACCACCGATAGAAGGGAAGCCTTTAAGGATGCCAAATACATTGTAAACTGTGTTCGAATCGGCGGTCTTAAGGCCTTTGAATCAGACATTGAAATTCCCTTAAAGTACGGGGTTGACCAATGTGTGGGAGACACCCTCTGCATTGGGGGCATCATGTATGGACAGCGGGTTATCCATGCACTTCTGGAATTTTGTAAGGATATCCGTGAAGTAGCTGCCGAAGATGCCATTATGCTGAATTATTCCAATCCCAATGCAATGGCAACCTGGGCCTGCAACAAATACGGCGGAGTTAAAACGCTTGGTCTTTGCCATGGAGAAATGCATGGAGAAAACCAAATTGCCGAAGTTCTTGGAATACCAAAGGAAGATCTGGATTTCACCTGTGCCGGCATTAATCACCAGACATGGTATATCTCCATCAAACACAACGGCAGAAGCATGCTTGACAAACTCCTACCGGCTTTCGAAAAACACCAAACGTACCGTGACGAAGAAAAGGTACGCATTGATATCCTAAAACGATTTGGATACTATTCAACAGAATCAAATGGACATCTATCCGAATATCTGGCATGGTACAGAAAACGACCGGACGAAATTATAAACTGGATCAACCTTAATAACTGGATACACGGTGAAACCGGAGGATATCTGCGCATTACCAAAGAAGAACGAAATTGGTTTGAAACAGATTATCCCAAAGTTCTTGCTGAACCGGCAAAAAAATATGACGGTTCACAACGTTCTTTCGAACATGCTTCCTACATATTAGAGGCATTGGAAACGGGAAAAATTTACCGCGGTCATTTCAATATCATGAATCAGGGCTGCATCTCAAACCTTCCTGAAGAATGTGTTGTGGAAGTACCTTGTTATGCCGACAAGAATGGTATTTCTGTTCCGGCTATCGGTGAACTTCCGCTTGGCCTGGCCGCAGTATGCTCTCAATCCATCTGGGTTCAGAAGTTAGCCGTCGAAGCTGCCGTTAATGGAGATACAGCATTATTAAAACAAGCTGCTTTAATGGATCCATTAACCGGAGCCGTTTGCAATCCACCGGAAATATGGCAGATGGTTGACGAGATGCTGATTGCCCAAGAGAAATGGCTTCCTCAGTACCAAAAGGAAATCAAACTGATAAAAGAGCATTGGGCTGAGGAAACTTTGATTCCTACAAACAACGAATATCGGGGAGCCGCACGCTTAAAAGAAAAAACGGCTGAAGAGGTGGCAGAAGACCGGGAGCAAAGAATTATTACTGTGTAATATCGGTGCTATGCTAAAATAGTAGTTGGGCGAGCGGACGCGGGCAAAGGGCATGGGATTACTTCCGTAAACGCGGCAACGCTCTGGCGGACTAACTGCTAACTACAACTAAAACGCTCCGGAGAGCCGTCGCGCTTAAGTTTCCGTCAGCCTGTGCAAAAACTCTTTCTTCATGATATAATAAGTTATCTTAATAAAATACAAAGGAGTCCCCCCATGCCACAGTATAAAGAAGATCCTATTGACCGTAATCAAGTCATTATGAGTGTTTTGGAGCAAGAAATAGAAGAAGATAATATCGTCCGTTTTCTGGATGCCTATGTCGAAAGCCTTGATATGGAGGGGCTTGGCTTTACCCATGCAATCCTTGCCGATACAGGCCGCAGGCCGATGCCTCCCAAGGCAATGATGAAGCTTTATCTTTATGGCTATTTATATAACCTTCGTTCCAGCCGCTCTCTTGCCCGGGGGTGCAAAATAAACCGCGAAGTACAGTGGCTGGTCTGTGGACTGACTCCTTCCTATAAGACGATCGCAGAATTCCGCAGGAATAACCTGGAACAGGTGGAGGCGATATTCTTAAGGTTTGTGCAGTTCGCTGACTCACTGAACCTGTATTCAAAAAAGCTGCTGGCTGTAGATGGAGTAAAGATACGTGCCAGCAACTCCAGGCATAAATTCGATACCAAAAAGAAAACCGAAAAGAAAATCGCATATTTCAAGGAAAAAATAGCGGCGTATCTTGAGGAAATGGAGAAGCTGGACCACGTGGAAGAACAGGAAACAGAGGGACAGACAAAAGAGCAGCTCAAAGCGAAGCTGAAAAAAGCGTATGAAAAGCTGGAAGAGCTGAAACGGCTGAAAGGGGATCTGCCCGATTCGGGAGGGGTCGCCCATACGGATCCAGACAGCAGAAACATGCGGATGAATAATAAGGGATTTGGCATGTGCCATAATGTCCAGGCCGTGGCAGACAGCAAACACAAACTGGTCGCCGCATATGATGTGGTGGATGCGGGTGCGGATGTGGAACAGCTGGGAGTAATGGCAAAAAAAGTAAGAGAAGGTCTGCTCAAGGAAACGGAAAACGAAGTGACCATGCTGGCAGACAAAGGATATTATAGCGGAGAACAGATAACCGCCTGCCTGGAGGAAGGGATCGTGCCGATCGTGGCAGTAAAGGAAACAAGTGTCACGATGGAAAAAGGCTATGACATAGATGATTTTGGGTATGATGAAGAAAAAGATGTCTTGATCTGTCCCCAGGGAAAAGAGCTTCAGCGCCATGGAGCGAAAGATATCCGGTATCATAATAAGGAAGCCTGCAGTAATTGTAAAAACAGAGAAAAATGTACGCAAAACAAAAAAGGTGTCCGGCGGATAAAAGTAAATGGCGGAAAAGAGATCATGATATTGAGATCTGCTAAGAAGAGATATCAAGAGAACCAAGAAATTTACCGGGAGCGCCAAGAGATCATAGAACATATCTTCGGCAATATAAAACGGCAAATGGGATTTGAATACTTCCTGCTGCGAGGATTCCCAAAAGTAAAAGCGGAAGCCGCGCTTATTTTTACTGCCTATAACATGAAAAGAGTGTGGAATATCATGAAGGGAAAAGGGTTGTTGGAGGTCATGAAGTCATATGCCTAAGAAGAAGCGCCCAAAAATCCAAACCACTATTCATGCAGATCATATAGTGGTTTAGATTTTTTGAGTTTTTGCACTGACTGCCGTAAGCAGTGGATTCCGCCGCCGCTAAAAACGCCGCCAATTGTTTACGGAAGTAATCCCATGCCCTTTGCCCGCTGGTTTTTCAAGCGATTTACGAAAAAGAGTTTCCCTCCCATAACAGGGTTGCTTTATGCCCCAGGGTACCTTCTCTTCCACCTTTGCTGGTATTCACCTTGTGTCAAATGAAGTATCCACACAAAACTTATATACTACCAAAAACCAGCCGCTGTGGGAAGATAGGTGCTTTCCGCAAACGTTTGAGGGCGGTTTTAGTACCTGGTGAAATCCATTGCTTACGGAGACTTAAGCGCGAAGGCTTTCCTGAGCGCTTTAGTCGTAGTTAGCAATTAGTT
>Ga0153940_1000196_pt1 | contig 35732 bp, 37 predicted proteins | sample TSNJ024MetaG_FD_104736 | JGI IMG/M metagenome (GOLD analysis project Ga0153940, IMG submission 104736) | Attine ant fungus gardens microbial communities from New Jersey, USA - TSNJ024 MetaG | ecosystem: Host-associated > Fungi > Mycelium > Unclassified | place: USA: New Jersey, Brendan T. Byrne... | reverse complement strand
TATTGGTGGTTGTGCCGTGGAATCCTTCGGCATGTAAAATATTCAAGGTATCATAGTGATCAATCCAGGATGCTATGACCTATGGAAAACGGTGAGACTCCGCAAGAGATACGCTCCCTGCATTAGCATAGTCAAGGGCTTGAAGCAAAGTGACCCCATAGTGAGCAAATCATATAGGATTGTAAATGGTTAAAAGTAGCGTTGTGAGCCTTACGGCTCTATACGGTAGGGGCGAAGTGGATACGCCTGTAAGAATAAGGATAGCTTAGGCTATCAGACTTCTTTTACGAAGCCCCCGCTTCTATAAGCGGCGGGTAGTTCACGAATAGCATCAAGAAAAGATTTGAAGTGTCGTCCCTCTTTACCGTAAAAGTGATAAAGAGGGATGACTTTTATCATCATTGTTTTGTCAATTCTGCGGCAGCAATAGTTTCACCGGTTTTTTGATTGGAAATTACAAGCTTTAGTACGGTTTCCTCTTGGAAAGCGGAATAGGGGAGAATAGCATTTACCATCTTAGCAGTATCATCAACACTAAAACCTGTGCTCGTATATTCATTGCCGGCAGGATCAATAATCTTTATATTAAGGATCTCTAATATCTCGTTGTTTTGGCTGCATTTGAATGCAATACGCAGTCCGGTAGCATCTGCCGCTGCAGTTAAATCCTCTATACTTCCATTCATTTCAGTTACCTGATATGAAACTAACTGGATAGCCTTGTTTTGGGAATCAGGATTAAGGGGCATCTCCCAGAGGCCCTCTACAGATGCGGCAAGTTCGTTTTCGCTTGTACTAAAACTAACGGAAACAATCTCAATTGTGGAATGGTCTAAGCTTGGAATCAGTCCTTGGGATGATTCAATTATAACTTGTTGCGTAAAGGTTCCTTTCTGCTTGTCGCAGTTGACTAAAGTATTAGTTTCCGAACCAATTTTATATGGGTTTTCACTCTTTAGTGAAAATCGTTCATCACCTAATTGATCAATTACATAATTACCTTCGGAGTCTTTGATGTAATAGTTGAAAGTGATAGATTCAATGTTATCCAATAATTTCGTATCAGCCACCTTACCGTTGATCTGAAAACCAATATGTCCGGAGTCTGCAAACACTTTCGTTAATTGGAGGGTAATTCCCTGATCAGATGATTTTTCATCAACATTATTAAAGAAGTTTTGATTTTCTGCAAATTGAACAGCTTGATTCAATCCAAAAAGTTCCTTTAAATTAGCCTGTACTTTATCATTGGAAAAGCCGAAAAAGCAAAGGACAATCGCGGCTGCTGAAATAAGCCATTTTTTCCAGGGATTTTTTGTACGATATACAACAATATTCTTTTCTTTTCGAATATCATCATATACCTGATTAAGCCGTTGCCTTACGACGGTTGATATTTCTTTTTCTTCATTCATCATTGTGTGAAACTCCTTATCAAAAGTACTCATTTCTTATTCCGCCTTTCTCTTTATTTGAATTTTCGTTGGCGTTCTTTAATATCTGCTTTGCCCGGTGTATTCGTGATTTGATAGTTCCCAATGGTTCCTGCAGCATTTCACTTAACTCCTGTAAGCTATATCCGAATTGATAAAATAATACAAGCGGCATTTTATATTTTGCCGGAAGCTCCTTAAGCAATTCTTCTAATTCTAATTTGCTGGTATCCATCTCGTGAGTAGTCGGTAATGTCCGGAGATCCAAAACCTTATGTTCCTTTCGAAAATATTGATTGCATTCATTAATTAAAATCTTACATATCCAGGTATTAAAATATTTTGGTTGCCGTAAAGTGCCTACTTTCTCATAAGCCTTTAAGATCGTTTCCTGCATAATATCTGCGATGTCCTCCTCGTTATGGATCCACCTGCGTGCAGTATTATATAAAACTTTCTCATATCCCTGGATGAGCTCAATGAAGGCCTCATTATCCCCACTTTGTGCAGCTTTAACCAGCCGATTCACGTTTTGCAAATTCATCACCTCTCTTTCGTTTTATCCAATGGCCAACCAGTTCTAATATTCCCGCTTTTTAAGCATGCGCTAAGAACTGCTAAGCCCCAGGATTGGTTCAACTAAAGTTCCGAGATAAGAAACTCCCTCTGAACTAAGTTGTACTTTATAATGGATTAGATGCTGTTTTGCGAAAAAGGTTGCATACAAGACATAAAAAGTGAAGCAAATCTAATTGGAAAAGTTACTGTATTTATTATACAATAGTATATGCAAAGAGTAGATGCACCTTTATAATCCGAAAAAACCAAAAATAGGTCGGTTTTTATACTATATGGAATGTACTAGATGAAAACATAAGCGTCAAATAATATTGCCGTATTCCAGAAAGCAGGCTGTCTACAAAAAGTGGTTAAAGGATTAGATATAGCTGGAAGGGGGCAATAGCCTGTAGGACATTGGAACAAGATTATTATGCACTTTTAAAGGCGATATTTATCCTGCTCAATTCAAAAACAATAGGGAGACAACGATTTATTTTTGGCTAAAATATCATAGAGAACAGAGAAAGGCTATGAACGTTGGTATGGGAAGATTCTCGCAAGTGAGGGAGCGACGTTTGGTATTGCAAGAACTTGGAGAGTCGTTTTGTTGGTACAATGATTTTCAGGGAGAACTGAACAAGTATTGTTTTGGCAGATGTTTGGAAGACAAAAATGGTATATGATAATACATATACATATAAAACGGTTGGTGGTTATGCGGGAAATCAACCTTCAAAGGGAACCAAATTTCCCACGGGAGGAGGTTTTTACTGGTCTGATAAGGGTGGTCCTTCAGTAAGTATTTCAGTTGGTATCGCAGGGCAACTTTTTTCGGTTGGGGCATCATTGGGTAATTCATCAAATGGTAGTGGGAAATTTGTAACAGTTCCATCAAAAAATTATTATTACAAATTATATGTTGAAAAGAAATTAAAGATAAGAAGATATAGGTTTTATAAACAAGTATATAATAATAGACAAAAAAAATATGAATGGGAATTAGTACAAACAGGAGTTAATTACACTGTAAATAGTGTCAAATGTTGGGCTAAGAAGGTGGGCTAAATGAAAACAAGCGCAAAAAACTATGTGTTATTGGGAATAAGTGTAATAGTTATTGCAATTGTGATAATTATTATTTCTATTTCAGTAAATAGAAATAGAGAAACTGAATTTAAAGGGACATATGTGAATGGAATTCAAGAATCCGGAAATGCTATTTATATAGCTATTATGGATAATAATGATTATTTATATTATTCAGAATCGGGTGAAACAAATATTTCAGGTAGATACAAAAAAACTAGTAAGAATAGTATTAAACTTATGGATGCACAGGGGAATAGCTTTGCCATTATAGAATATAACGAAGATACATTCTGGCTAATACAAAGTACGGTACCTTCTGGAATTGGAATAAGCAAAATTTCTGATGTTCCTATTTTACCAAGCGGTGTAAATTAAAAGCAAAATGTGTAAAAAAAGAGCTATGAGATAATCATAACTCTTTTTTTGCGTGCCCAGAGCCGGAATCGAACCAGTGACACGAGGATTTTCAGTCCTCTGCTCTACCGACTGAGCTATTTGGGCATAGTATAGGATATATCAAAACCCTTATGTTTTAACAGCGAATGCATACATAAAATATTACTGAATTTCGACTTGCTGATTAGTATGTTATCATCTATAATGTTTACGGAAGTAATCCCATGCCCTTTGCCCGCTGGTTTTCAAGCGATTTACGAAAAGAGGGTCCCCACCATAACAAGGTTGCTTTATACCTCAGGGTACCCTCTCTTCCCGCAGTGGCGTTTGGGCAGCCAACAAATTAAACTATTTCAACACAACATCTATTTCTTGCATATCACTGCGCCATCCGATAAATATTAACCATATCCTCCAACGCCAAAGATTTTATAACCCCAACTGTCCGTGTATCCCCAAAACTGCACTTATAAGCCAAATCATCAATCTGCTTATCAGCCAAGTTAACGCCTAATTCCGTAATGCTAGTCGGCATATCAATCAGCCGGAAGAAATTCTCCATTGCCTCAATCCCTTGCAAAGCAGCCTCCTCCAGATTATTACCACAAGGAATGTCAAAGACATTTGCAGCGAATTGAGCAAAGCGCTCCACATTACACTTATAGACATAACGCGCCCAACTCCCCCAGATAGCGGACAAACCTGCCCCATGGGCAACATCGAACATTCCCCCTAATTCATGTTCCATCTGATGAGATGCCCAATCCCCCCCATCAGTTCCACAGCCTAACAGACCATTATGAGAAAGACTCCCGGCCCACATTATTTCTGCCCTGGCATTATAATTCTCCGGCTGTGTCATCAGAATTTTAGAATTCATGATCACAGTACGCATCAGAGCTTCGCTGAGATGGCTGGTCAATTCCATCGTTTGATTGTTAAAATAGCGCTCCATAGTATGCATTAAAATATCCACACAGCCACTGGCAGTCTGATATCTTGGCAAAGTATAGGTGAGTTCCGGATTCATAATTGCGAATCGGCAGCGTCCCAGGTCACTTTTTGATCCCCTTTTCAGCCAGCCGTCTTCATTGGTGATAACGGAAGAGTTGCTCGTTTCACTTCCCGCTGCAGCAATCGTAAGGATACATCCTATCGGCAGGCAGCCGGTGATATCGCGCTTATGTTCATAGAAATCCCAGACATCCCCCCCACAGGCAACACCGTAACCAATCGCCTTTGAAGAGTCAATTACACTACCGCCGCCAACAGCCAGAATAAAATCCACGTTTTCCTTCAGACATAGATCAATCCCTTCCCGCACCTTTGAAAGGCGGGGATTAGGTACCACCCCTCCCAAAGTTATGTAATCAATGCCGGCTGTATCAAGAGAGGCGCAGATCCGATCAAGTAAACCACTTCTTTTAGCGCTGCTGCTGCCATAATGTATCAAAACCTTTTTACAATTTTGCTTCTGTATTAATTCTCCAATCTGGCTTTCGGTATTCTTGCCAAAGATTACTTTTGTAGGGGTAAATAATTCAAAATTCAACATATCCAAATCCTCCTGACATTTAATTAGGGTGTACAAAACAATGCAATGAGTTTTATTGCGTCTCAATTAAATTAAACCAGATTTTATGCTTTACGTAAAGGATAAACTGGAATTATAACAATTTACACAGGCAACGAGTGTTTGAATGGATAAATTGTTATAATTAACAATTGAAAATTGTAAAATATTCTCGTATAATGTGTAAAGATACAGCTTGTTAGCTAAGGAGGAAAGTCATGTACGAATTTCATGAAATAGAAGCAATCGATCCGCAAATTGCCGGTTTGATCAAAGAGGAGATTGAACGCCAGAATTCCCATATCGAATTGATAGCGTCTGAGAACTGGGTTAGCAAAGCCGTTATGGCTGCGACAGGAAGTCCCTTAACGAATAAATATGCTGAAGGATACCCGGGAAAACGCTACTATGGCGGATGTGAATGTGTAGACGTGGTAGAATCTCTTGCAATTGAAAGAGCCAAAGAACTGTTTGACTGCGAATATGTCAATGTTCAGCCACATTCAGGCGCACAGGCAAATATGACTGTTTTCTTCGCGGTATTAAAGCCGGGAGATACTGTAATGGGTATGAATCTTGCACATGGCGGACATCTGTCTCATGGAAGCAAAGCCAATTTATCCGGTGCATATTATAACATTGTTCCTTATGGTGTCAATGAAAAAGGATTTATTGATTATGATAAGGTAAGAGAAATTGCTATAGAGTGTAAGCCCAAAATGATCGTAGCAGGCGCAAGTGCTTACGCACGAACCATAGATTTCAAACGTTTCCGCGAAATTGCAGATGAAGTTGGGGCATACCTGATGGCGGATATCGCTCATATCGCGGGTCTGGTAGCAGCAGGACAGCATCCAAGTCCGATCCCATATGCGCATATCACAACCACGACTACCCATAAGACCCTTCGTGGACCAAGAGGCGGAATGATCATGAGTTCTAATGTGATTGCAGAAGAACTGAAATTAAATAAAGCGCTATTTCCGGGAATCCAGGGTGGTCCGCTGATGCATGTAATTGCAGCAAAAGCTGTTGGCCTCAAAGAAGCATTACAGCCAGAATATAAATTATATCAGGAAAATATCGTAAAGAATGCGAAAGCGCTTTGCGAAGGACTGATGAAAAGAGGCGTTAAAATTGTCTCGGGCGGTACAGATAACCATCTGATGCTGGTTGACTTAAAAGATACCGATATTACTGGAAAAGATATGGAGAATCTTTTGGATCAGGCTAATATTACCTGTAATAAGAACACAATCCCTAACGATCCCCGTTCTGCTAATGTAACCAGTGGTGTACGTCTTGGAACCGCAGCAGTTACAGCCAGAGGATTGAATGAAACGGAGATGGATAAGATTGCTGAAGCAATTGCACTGATGATGGAAGGTGCAGATAACAGTGAGAAAGCAAAAGCAATTATCAAAGAATTGACCGATGCACATCCGCTGGACGCATAAGTATATATATGTATACGCCTTTTACGGTAAGACAGCTAAACAAGCTGCTTGTCCAGAAAAGGCGTATTATTTTCCAGGAAAGAGGAAGTCCTTTATGAAGATTATGCTGGCAGCAGTGAATTCTAAATATATTCATTCCAATCCGGCGGTGTATAGTTTGTATGCTTATGCCCGGGCGTATGAGGAGTTCCTGCTATTAAAAGAATATACAATTAATCAGAGCAAAGATCAAATTTTAAAAGGTATCTACCGTGAGAAGCCGGATATACTTTGCTTTTCCTGTTATATCTGGAATATATCATTGATCAGGGAATTAGCAGCAGAGCTTTACAAGCTGCTGCCCGGGATTCATATCTGGATGGGGGGACCGGAGGTATCCTATGATGCCGGAGCGGTTTTGAAAGAGTGCTCATTTTTAAAAGGGGTTATGCGGGGGGAAGGAGAAGCGACATTTCTGGAACTGGTGCAGTACTATATAGGACAGCCAGCCAGTCTTTCACAGATTAAGGGCATTACATGGTATGACGGTGAAGGTCAGGTATGGGAAAATCCGGACCGGGCGGTGCTGGAACTGAGTACGGTTCCGTTTCCGTATCGGAACCTGTCGGAATTTGAACATCGGATCATATATTATGAAAGCAGTCGGGGATGTCCGTTTTTCTGCAGTTACTGTCTGTCTTCTATTGATAGATCACTTCGATTTCGCAGTCTGGAACGGGTCAAAGAGGAGATTCAGTTTTTTTTGGACCATAAAGTGCAGCAGGTGAAGTTCGTTGATCGGACTTTCAACTGCAGTCATGACCATGCCATGGGAATCTGGTCCTATATCAAAGAGCATGATAATGGAATCACTAATTTTCATTTTGAGATTGCATCAGATTTGCTGCGGGATGAGGAAATTGTCTTGCTGAATTCCCTGCGTCCGGGGTTGGTACAGCTGGAGATTGGAGTACAGTCACTGAACCGGGATACATTAACAGAGATCAGACGCACGATGGATTTTGAAAAAGTATCCCGGAATGTAGCTGCGATCAGCAAAGGGAGAAATGTACATCAGCATCTTGACTTGATCGCTGGTCTGCCCTATGAGGATTATAAAAGTTTTGGGAAGTCTTTTGATATCATTTACCAGCTTCGGCCGCAGCAGCTGCAGCTGGGCTTTCTGAAGGTGCTGAAGGGCTCGTACATGGCAGCACATGCCGCAGAATATGAATGTATATACCAGGCCAAAGAACCCTATGAAGTCCTGCAGACAAAGTGGCTTTCCTATGAGGACATACTGAAGCTAAAGGGCATTGAAGATATGGTAGAAGTATACTACAACAGCGGCCAATTTGAAAAGACAATGCAGGCAGCGGTATTGTTCTTCTCCTCGCCATTTTCTTTTTATGAAGCATTGGCAGAGTTCTATGAAGAAAAAGGGTATTTTGGTATTTCCCATACACGGATGCACCGATACGATATCCTGCAGGAATTTCTGGCGGGGATAGAAGGAGTTTGTATGCCCTATATGCAGGAGTTGATGCTCTTTGATCTATATGCCCGGGAGAAGTTAAAGAAACGGCCGGACTGGGCCTTGGATCAAGGAAAATTCAAACAGCGGATGCGGGCGTTTTATCAGAAAGAAAAAGAATCTTGCCGTTACCTTCCGGGGTATGAGGAATATGATGAGCGCCAGATGAGTAAAATGACACATCTTGAATTATTTTATTACGATTTGAATAAGATTGAGATAACTCCTGTTACGAAAGATATACCAGATATGATACTTTTTGATTACAAACGGCGGGATATATTGACAAAAAGTGCAGTTAGCTGCAAAGTAGAAGATGAGGTGTAAGATGGGCAGGAGAATTGCGAAAAGAGCACAGGAAATACTGGACAAACTGGACGCAGTATATACAAGAGAATATAAGTGTTATCTAAACCATGAAAATCCGGGGCAGCTTCTGATTGCGACGATGCTGAGCGCACAGTGCACAGATGCCCGTGTTAACATTGTTACGGCGGACTTATTCAAAAAGTACCCTGATATGCAGGCATTTGCCGATGCCCGGTTAAAAGAACTGGAACAGGATATCAAGTCAACCGGATTTTATCATAATAAAGCAAAGAATATTATTGCCTGTGCCCGGAGGATTATGAAGGACTATGGCGGTGAAGTACCATCCGGGTTGGAGGATTTGACCAGTCTGCCGGGAGTTGGACGGAAAACGGCGAATGTGATCCGGGGAAATATATTTGATGAACCCAGCATTGTAGTGGATACCCATGTAAAGCGTATCTCCAAGCGGTTGGGACTTACCAAAGAAGAAGATCCGGAAAAGATAGAATACGATTTGATGAAGGTATTGCCTAAGGAACACTGGATTCTATATAATATCCAGATTATCACTTTTGGCCGGCAGATATGTTTTGCCCGGAATCCCAAATGTGAAGAATGTTTTCTGCAGGCGTACTGCAAGAAATGATGGAGGAATCTATGGATTCATATATTGCATTGGATTTGGAAACAACGGGCCTGCGTCCTAAGATGGATCGAATCATCGAAATAGGAGCAGTAAAGGTGAAGAATCATCAGGTAACGGAGGTGTTTAGTACCCTGGTAAATCCACAGATGCAGATTCCCGGGCAAATTGAGATGCTGACGGGAATAACAACTGAAATGGCGGCAGAGGGAATGTCAGGTGAAGAAGCAATCAACCGGTTTTTGGAATTTTCAGAAGAGCTTCCATTGCTGGGGCATAACATTTTGTTTGATTATAGTTTTGTGAAGCACAAAGTAGTAAATATGGGGTTAACTTATGAGCGGGATGGCGTTGATACCTTGTGGATTGCCAGAAATGTTCTTAAGAATCTGGAAAGCAGGCGGCTGGGTGCATTGTGCAGTTATTATGGCATTGCCTCTGGGACATCCCATCGTGCCGGTGATGATGCTTCGGCAGCCCATGAACTGTATCAGCATCTCCGCAGCGATTTTGAAGACAGCAATCCGGATATATTTAAGCTCAGACCACTGATTCGAAAAGTGAAAAAACAAGGACCAATTACAATATCACAAAAACTTTACTTGAACGATTTGTTAAAATATCATAGAATGGAACTGGACATACAGATTAACAGCCTGACTAAGAATGATGCATCAAGGCTGATTGACCGTATTATATTGGAACATGGAAGAATTAAGAGGTGATTGATTATGATGAGTCCGAAAATGAAAAAGATTGTAGCTGGTCTCGTTGCGGCGATACTGATCATCGCAATGGTTGTACCGGTGGTACTGCAGGCTATTTTGTGAGGATGTAAATGAAAAAAAGAGGTATTACCATATTCGGCATAATACTTCTCTTTTTCTGTATGACAGTGTGTTTTCAGACCAGTGTGCATGCAGAAGAAAAGAATGACGAGACCGAGAAAACAGAAAAAATAGAAGATGGTGTCTTTCTGGATAGTATCAATGTATCCGGTATGACAAAAGAGCAGGCGGCAGCAGCAATAGAAACATATCTGAAAGAGGTTCAGGGATATAATATTCAGTTGCGTGTAGGTGATCATGTTATCAATGCGACGGCAGGTGAATTAGGACTTTGCTGGCAGGATCAAGGGGCAGTTGAGCGGGCCCTTGCATTTGGGCAAAAAGGGAATATCATTAAGCGCTATAAGGCAAAGGAAGATCTGCAGCAGGAACCGGTCAGGTTAGAATTGGATTATGATGTAGATACCAAGATGACGAAAGCCGTGCTGACTGAGCGCTGCCAGCCGCTTGACTGTGAGCCGGTGAATGCGGCGATGAGTATCATAGACGGCGAGTTTGTTATCGAAAAAGAGCAGGTTGGTATTACCCTGAAGATGGATGAGTCGGCTGCAATGATAAAAGAGTATCTGACTCAGCATTGGCGCCAGGGGGTTGGTGAGGTTGAACTTGCGGCAGATTATAAGGAAGCAGAGCATGATTCGGCAGGATTACATCAGGTTCAGGATATATTAGGTACGGCTTCAACCGATTATTCGTCGAGCAGTAATAATCGTGCTCAGAATATTCGGAATGGAACATCGAAGCTCAATGGAATTGTACTGTTTCCGGGTGAAGAGTTCTCAGTATGTGATGCAATGGTACCTTTCAGCGAAGAGAATGGATATGCCATGGGAGCATCCTATGCCAATGGAACAGTGGTAGAATCTTTTGGCGGCGGAATCTGTCAGGTTTCTACAACTTTGTATCTGGCATTATTGCGGGCGGAAGTTGAGGTGACAGAGCGCCGGAATCATTCGATGATCGTCAAATATGTAAAGCCGTCCATGGATGCAGCTATTGCCGAGGGTTCCAAAGACCTTACATTCAAGAACAATCTGGAATATCCGATTTATATCGAAGCCTATACCGATGGCGGTCTGGTTGGATTCGTGGTTTATGGCAAAGAGTACCGGCCTGAAGGGCGAACGGTAGTGTATGAAAGTGAAACGGTAGAGACGGTGGAATCAACCGTGGAGCTGGCAGCTTCGGACAGTGCTTTTGGCAGTATTGAGCAAACCGATGCTCCATACGTAGGATATGTGGCCAGGCTTTGGAAAGTTGTTACTGAAAATGGTGAGGAAACACGAACTCAGGTCAATGACAGCACTTATCAGATGCAGCCGGCCAAGTATGCAGTTGGAACCGTTACGGACAGCACTGAGGCAAAAAATGCAATCTATGATGCTATTGAAAAGAATGATTTAAATGCAGCGTATGCAGTAATTAATAATTACGGTTAAGTAGTCGGCACGAACGCCGGGGCGTGCTTAAAGAAGGAATGGAGATATATGAAAGTTGGAAAATTACCGGAGAGTGTATTATTGCGCTCCGTATTAAAACAGATCAACCATAGAAGAGAAGAAGTTCTGATAGGTCCTGCCCTTGGGCAGGACTGTGCTGTGTTAGCCTTAGCAGAAGGAGAGGTTTTTACATTATCTTCCGATCCGATTACGGGGACTGTTAAAGACCTGGGCAGCCACAGTATCCATATTACTGCCAATGACCTGGCGGCGTCGGGGGCGGAACCGGTAGGTGTAATGCTGACAATTCTGCTGCCGGAGACCACATCGGAAGAAGAACTGCGTCAGATCATGAAAGATGCGGAAGCGGCTTGTGCCGGTTTACAGATGGAGATACTGGGCGGCCATACGGAGATTACCAATGTGGTAAAGCAGCCGCTTATCTCGGTGACGGGTGTGGGGAAAATTATAAAAGAGGAATTGCTTACAACCATGCAGGTGAAAGCAGGCCAGGATATTGTGGTCAGCAAATGGATCGGGTTGGAGGCAACCACTATTTTGGCAAAGGAAAAAAAGGATAAATTAAGGACTGTATTTTCAGAAGATTTTATTCAGACGGCAAAGGAATTTGAACAGTACTTATCCGTAGTTCCGGATGCAAGGGCAGCCAAGGCGTTCGGGGTATCAGCGATGCATGATATTACCGAAGGCGGTGTCTTTGGGGCATTATGGGAGATGGCAGCAGGCGCTTGTGTTGGCCTTGATATAGATATTCGAAAAATTCCGATTCGGCAGGAGACGGTAGAAATCTGTGAGTTTTTCAACCTGAATCCTTATATCATTATGTCCAGCGGTTCGATGATGATTGCTGCAGATGATGGTGCGGGGTTAGTGCAGGCGATGAAGGCAGCCGGTATTGAGGCAGCCGTGGTTGGCAAAGCGACGGCTGGGAATGACCGGATTCTGCGAAATGGTGATGATGTTCGGTATTTGGATAAGCCGCAGACGGATGAGCTTTATAAGGTGATGGGATAATTGTGGTTACTATTCGCAGCACTATTTTGCGAGGTGTTTTTGAGGAGATCGTATTGTTATGGCGAAGTTGAATATTGTGTTGTTTGAACCGGAGATTCCGGCTAATACGGGGAATATAGGCCGAACTTGTGTGGCATCGGGAACCAGGCTGCATTTGATCGAGCCGCTGGGGTTTCGATTGAATGAGAAGGAAATTAAGCGAGCCGGAATGGATTATTGGGAGCATCTGGATGTGACCAGGTATATTGACTTTGCTGATTTTCTTGATAAGAATCCAGGTGCTGTAATTTATATGGCGACGACTAAGGCGAAGCAGGTTTATACAGATGTGAAGTATGAAGAGGATTGTTTTATTATGTTTGGGAAGGAGAGTGCCGGGATTCCGGAGGATATTCTGGTGCAGCATCCCGATACGGCGATCCGGATTCCGATGCTGGATAAGATACGTTCTTTGAATCTGGGGAATTCTGTGGCGATTGTGCTGTATGAGGCACTGCGGCAGCAAGGGTTCGAAGGGATGAAAAATGAGGGACAGTTGACGAAGTATGAGTGGGGGGAGTTTCGTACGGAATAGAGAGGAACCCTGGTGTTACAGTTCAGTCTTCGATATCCCGCGAGGTGTTTTCAGGCATTTGTGCCTGAAAATCCCGAGAGTTGTCGGCGCGAAATGCTGTTTACAGCATTTCTGTGCATCCCTGTTGAGGTTCAGCCGAAGGCTGGGAGTTTGTGTCAGCGTCTGGCTTTTTCCAGGGAGAAGATGAATTCTGAGCCGACGCCTTCGGTGCTGATCACGTTGATATTTTGACCATGGGCGTTGATGATCTCTTTGACGATGGCAAGCCCCAGGCCGGTTCCTTTGCGGTCTTTGCCGCGGGAGTGGTCGGATTTGTAGAAGCGGTCCCAGATTTTGTGGAGACTGTTTTTTGGGATGCCGGTTCCATTGTCTTTTACGGAGATAAAGACTTTGCCGGGACGTTCTCTGGTTTCAATGGTGATTGCTGAGTTTACAGAGCTGAATTTGATGGCATTGTCGATGAGGTTGTAAAGAACCTGCTGGATTTTGCCGATGTCGGCGCTTACATTTAGTTTTTCCGCTGTTATGTGCAGTTCGATGGTGATGTTCTTTTTCAGACAGGTGCCGCCGAAGGCCGCGGCGGTGTCTTTGATGACTTTGTTGATGTCGAAGGTGGTAACATCCAGCATCGATTCGTGGATGTCGAAGTTGTCCAGGATGAGGAGGCTTTGGGTTAGTTTATTGAGCCGTTCGGTCTCATTTAGCACGATCTTTAGATATTTTTCCTGCATTTCAGGGGGGATGGTTCCGTCCAGAATGGCCTCGATATATCCTTTGATGGAGGTTAGCGGGGAGCGGAAATCGTGTGAGACATTGGAGACGAACTGACGCTGATATTCGCTGAACTGATCCAGTTCATCGGACATATAACTCAAGGTGGCGGCCAGGTAGCCCATCTCATCATCGGATTCAACGGAAATATTATGTTTTAGGTTTCCGCCGGCGTATTCATTGGCGCCATAAGTGATTTTTTTCAGTGGATAGTAAACCACATAGGTAAAAATGGCGAGGATCAATAAGGAGAGCAGAAAAAAAATCAGGAACAAAACGTATATGTTTTGTAAGAGTTCTTCTCTCTCCAGGTAGATGCTGTTCAGGGAGCGATGGATGGAGATATAGCCTTTGGGGGTAGACATACTCAGGGTGATGGGAACCATGACGCTTAACGTGTCTTGGGAAAAGTAGCCATAAAACCCATCGGTGGTATAGTAGTTTTTGCCGTAGGCAACGGGGTCAAAGTCTTCCAGAACTTCGTGTTCACTATCCGGAGATGAATCGGTATTGACCAGGATTTCACCGGATGGACTGATCAGACATATGGTTGCTTCCTGATATACAGCAAGTGCTGTCAGGTTGTAATACATATCGTCCAGGGAGGAATACTGCCGGAAATACGAGGCAGCTTCATTGGAAGCGATAGATGTGGCCTCTTTATAAAGCGCATTGGCATCCTGGCGGATGATAGTGCGCTCCAGTAAAGAAGAACCCAAGGTGGAGATTATGAAAAAGCCCAGAATGCCAAGAACAACATAACCGGCAACAAATTTTACATATAAAGTGTGTTTCATCAGGATTTAACCTCGAATTTGTAACCAATTCCCCATACGGTGGTGATACTCCAGTTGTCACGGTCTTTTACTTTTTCCCGCAAGCGTTTGATATGTACATCTACGGTGCGGGTGTCACCGATGTATTCATAGCCCCAGATGTGATCCAGGAGCTGTTCTCTGGTGAATACTTGATTCGGAGAAGTGGCCAGAAAGTATAAAAGTTCCAGTTCCTTTGGCGGCATATCAATTGTTTGTCCGCAGTATACTACCGAATAATTGGTCAGGTTAATGGTTATGTTGGGGTATTCTACAAACTTCCCGGTAGTAGGCGCGGGTGTTGTTTTTGCTGTATCAAAGCGGCGCAGTACTGCTTTGACCCGGGCCACAAGCTCTTTGGAATCAAATGGTTTGATCATATAGTCATCGGCGCCCAATTCCAATCCCAGGACTTTATCAAAGATTTCACCTTTTGCTGAAAGCATGATAATGGGGACATTGGACTTGTGGCGGATCTCGCGGCATACCTGGTAACCGTCCATGCCAGGAAGCATTAAATCCAGCAAGATTAAGTTGGGGCGGAATTCTTCGAAGGCAGTTAAAGCCTCCTCACCATCATTGACAATCTTACTGTCAAAACATTCTTTGGTTAGATAAAGTGCGATTAGTTCTGCGATGTTATTGTCGTCATCGACAATTAGAATTTTCTGTTTTGCTACCATGTGCAGATCCTCCTTGTAATGTTATTTAAATATTACTGTTCACAGTCGGTTTCCGTGAAGCCCAAATTATCTCTTTTGTAAATTTTGGTTACTATTTGAATGTAACTATTGTAACACCGGCATCTCCTTCGCCGAATTCACCCAGTTGGTAAGAGGAGACGTATTTTAAGCGTTTCAGATAATTGTGTACGCCCTTTCTGAGGGCTCCGGTACCTTTTCCATGAACGACGCGGACACTGGGCAGATGAGCGAGATAAGCATCATCCAGATATTTGTCCAGTTCTGCGATGGCTTCGTCTACTGTTTTGCCCAGCAAGTTAATCTCACTGCGAATGGAGGAAGACTTCTGCATCTTGATTTTCCCGGATCCGGTTCGCTGCATTGTGGGCGAATTGATGACTGGATCATCCACCGGTACCAGATCGGAAATATTTGCCTTGGTACGGATTATGCCGGCTTGAACGAATAAAAAGCCTTTGGCATCCGGCAGCGTACTGACGGTGCCTTTTAAGTTCATACTGACGATTTTTACCAGATCGCCAAGGTGAAGGTCACCGGGCTTTAAGCCGGAGGTACTGGATTTTGCTTTGACGGACATCTTTTTTTCGGTATCGGAAAGCTTGCCCCGCAGCTTTTGGCGGGCTTGTTCCATTTCCTTGATGGAGCCGTTTACCTTGCCCAGTTTGTTCATCTGGCGAATGGTTTCGTCTGCTTCTTCTTTGGCCTGCCGCAGGATGGCATGGGCTTCTTCATGTGCTTCCTGCAGAAGACGCTCTTTTTGTTGGTTTATCTGGTGATACTTTCCTTCCAGCTTCTGTTTCAGTTCGTTTATTTCTTGCTTATTTTTTTCGATTTCCAGTTTTTCTTTTTCAATAATTTTACGATTGGCTTCCAGATTGGAAATGACATCTTCGAAGGATTCGTCTTCTTCGCTGATATGTTTTTTCGCGTCATCAATGATAAAATCCGGCAGACCGAGCTTGCTTGAAATGGCAAAGGCATTGCTTTTTCCCGGAATACCAATTAAAAGGCGGTAGGTAGGGCGTAATGTTTCCACGTCGAATTCACAGCAGGCATTTTCCACCCCGGGAGTGGAAAGGGCATAGACTTTCAATTCACTGTAATGGGTTGTGGCAAGGGTGCGGATTCCCCGGTTATGCAAGTAGGACAGAATCGAAATGGCCAGTGCGGCACCTTCGGTTGGGTCGGTTCCAGCCCCTAATTCGTCGAAAAGAACAAGGGATTTTTCATCAGCTTCTTTTAAAAACTGCACTACATTGCTCATGTGTGAAGAAAATGTACTAAGCGACTGCTCGATGCTCTGTTCATCACCGATGTCTGCATAAACTTCGGTAAACACGGACAATTCTGAGCGGTCTAAGGCGGGAATGTGCAGTCCGGCCTGCCCCATTAAAGTTAAGAGGCCGGCAGTCTTTAATGAAACGGTTTTACCACCGGTATTCGGACCGGTTACGATTAAAAGGTCAAAATCAATTCCCAGTTGGATATTAATCGGTACAACTGCATTCCTGGCGATCAAAGGATGACGTGCCTGCCGCAGATTGATTCGGCCTTCGGTATTAAATACCGGTTCGCTGGCATTATACTCCATAGCAAGGTTGGCCCGGGCAAAAATGAAATCCAGATCACGCATGATTTCCAGATTGTACTGTAAGGTTTCCCTGCTTTCTGCCGCCAGTTCACTTAAATTGGCCAGTATCACTTCAATTTCAGCCGATTCTTTTAATTCCAGCTCCCGAATATCGTTATTCAAATTCACGATTGCCATTGGCTCAACGAATACGGTAGAACCGCTGGAGGACTGGTCGTGTATCATGCCGGGGACATGACCTTTATGTTCTGCTTTTACCGGAATGCAGTAGCGGCCATTACGCATTGTGATTACGGCATCCTGCAGATAGGTACGGGAACTGCCGTTAACGATGCTGTTCAACTGAGTGTGAATACGGTCATTGGCAACCCGGATCGATCTGCGGATATGCTTCAGGGCAGGAGACGCATCGTCGCTGATTTCTTCTTCTGATACAATGCAGCGTCTGATTTCAGCTGAAAGATTAGTAAGCGGCTCCAGAGCTGTGAACAGGTAATCAAGAGAATCAGGCTGTACGTTGGCCTGATCCCGGCGTCCATAGGCTTTTACCCGGGCACAGTTTTCCAGCAGCCCGCAGATTAGCAGGAGTTCTTTGATGCTCAAGGAACTGCCGATTTCCAGGCGTTTTAGTGAAGCCCGAATATCTTTTGCACCATGGAAAGAAAGATTGCCTTTCTGAAAAAGCCGGGTTAGCCCATCTTTGGTTTGGGTCTGCAGTGTTTGGATTTCTCCGAGATCACAGGATGGCAGCAAATTTTTGCAAAGGTCTTGCCCCAGAGGGGAAGATGCGTATTCAGTAAGTTTTTGAATGATTTTTGTATATTCTAAAGTAATTAGTGCTTTTTGATTCATTATATGTCTCCTGATAAGTCATACGGATTTCCTGTGACTTTTGCTTTGATTCTTATATTTATTTTCAGTATACTAGAACCATAACCGCTTAGCAAGGGCAAAGAATGGAGCGGGAAAGAAATTGGATAGTTTAAGTTATATCTATTTTAAAAGTATTCATAAAATGTTCATAAGTATCTGGTAGAATACTTTTAATATATTTCGAAATGTACTTTTGGTTACAGTTCACACGACAACTATTCCGCGAGGTGTTTCCGTGCATTATGCACGGAAATCCCGAGATATACAACGCGCGAAATTATGCAGTATGCATAATTTCTGTGCATCGCGAAGCGTGTTGCTGGTCACGGAGTGAACAGTAACTACTTTCGGTAAGCGGGTGATGATGACTGTTGCCCGGAGAAGACGGGAGACTGTAATATGAGTGACTACAGCTTTATTAAAGAGGTTATTAAAGAAAAACCGCTGAATAAAAAAAGGCTTTTTACCATGTTTGGTGTTCTGATAGTTGCTGCAGTTCTGTTTGGTGGAATTGCGGCGTTTACGTTTGCGTATGTTTTGCCTTATGCCCAGGATAGTGCCGAGAACAGGAAAAAACCGGGAAAGGTGGATATCGTTACGGATGATGAAGAATTGTCTGCAGTAACCCCCACGCCGGAGACGCAGGAGCAGGAAGTGACTCCGGAAGTAGTGGAAGTTCCTGCCGAGATCGGACTGGCGGAGTATAAGCATATCTATGAGGAAATGAAAACTATGTCGCAAAATGCCAAGGCATCGATTGTGACGGTAATCGGTATTAAAAATGAAGTGGATTATTTTAACAATCCTTATGACAGCATAGGACAACTTTCCGGTGTGATCATTGCCAATAACAGCAAGGAATTATTGATTTTAACAGAACATCGGGTTGTGGAAGGCGTGGATCAAATACAGGTTTCTTTTGCTAATGATGTAACTGTAGATGCTCAATATCAAAAGCATGATCCTAATACCGGCTTAACGATTCTGAAGATTCCTTTGGAGAATGTGAATCAGGATACAATGAACACAATTGTTGAGGCACCACTGGGAAACTCTTATGGAGTGAATCAGGGAGAACCGGTTATTGCTTTGGGAAGTCCAATGGGATATAGTGATTCAATGGCATTTGGTGTGGTTACGTCAGTGACAAATACGATTTCCACAGTGGATACCGAGTATTCTCTGCTCACTACTGATATTCCGGGAAGCAAAGAAGGAAGCGGAATTTTGGTTGATCTGGACGGTGAAATTGTGGGGATGATCATTCAGGAGTATAGTACGCAGAATGATACAGTGACGGCATTGTCTATTTCCCGGATAAAGAAGCTGATAGAAATCTTGTCAAATAATGGTGTGCTGCCATATGTGGGCATTAAAGGCCTGGAGGTAACCGAGACAATTACAAAGAGTGCGGGAATAAAGGGAATCTATATTGATAATATGGAACCTGATTCTCCGGCGGCACAGGCTGGCATGTGGAATGGAGATGTAATTGTGAAGGTGGGCGATGAGGCAGTAACTACGATTGCTGAGTACCGCACCCAGCTGGAATACTGCAGGATTGGTGAAGCGGTCCAGATTACAGTAATGCGTCAAGGGGCGGAAGGTTATGAGGAGATTGTATTTGACGTAATTGTTCAGGCATTATAAAATAGAATATGGTGGGAAACTTTAAGTCGGCTTTTTCGCCTTGCGGAAGAGCTGATTTTTAGTTTTTCATAATAGAAAACTTTGGATGAGGAGAGTCCTTTTCAACTTTATTTTAGAAAGGTAATGATTATGAAATTTATTAAAGATATGCGTGAGGGAGACCGGATTGGTGCAATTTATCTGTGTAAACATAAGCAGTCGGCTATGACGAAGAATGGGAAACCGTATGAAAATGTGATCTTGCAGGATAAGACTGGGGTGATCGACGGGAAAATATGGGATCCTAACTCTCAGGGAATCGATGAATTTGATTCTCTGGATTACATTGAAATCATGGGTGATGTAACCAGCTTTGCAGGTGCTTTGCAGCTTAATATTAAGCGAGTGCGCAAAGCCGGTGAAGGAGAGTATGAACCGGCGGACTATCTGCCGGTCAGCCGGCGGAACCGTAAAGAGATGTATCAGGAGCTGCTTTCCTATGTTAATGGTATTCAGAATCCATGGCTTAAGAAATTACTGAATCATTTCTATGTGGAAGACCAGGAATTTGTTCAGGCATTTGCGTTTAGTTCGGCTGCGAAAAGTGTTCATCATAGTTTTGTTGGAGGGCTGCTGGAACATACGCTGAGTGTGGTACGGCTGTGTGAGCATTATGTGAATACATATTCTTATTTGAATTGGGATTTGCTGATCAGCGCAGCGATTTTTCATGATATGGGGAAAACCAGGGAGATTTCGCTGTTTCCGATGAATGATTATACGGATGATGGTCAACTCCTGGGGCATATTATGATTGGGGCGGAAATGCTTCATGATGGAATTCGGACGATTCCCGGATTCCCGGCTAAGCTGGAGAGTGAGCTTAAGCACTGTATGCTTGCGCATCATGGGGAACTGGAATATGGTTCGCCCAAGAAACCGGCGCTTGCGGAGGCAGTTGCTTTGAATCTGGCGGATAACACGGATGCAAAGCTGCAGACCCTGCGGGAGATCTTTGAAGCAGCAGGAGATAATTCGGGGTGGTTGGGATATAACCGGCTTTTTGAATCGAACTTAAGAAAAACGAGTGAATAGTAACAGAATCTGCTGTTTGGGAGAATGATATGGAGTTTAAGAAAAATAGTACAGTTACTGTTACAATTGAAGATATAGGGCATGATGGGGAAGGGATTGGCAAGGTGGATGGCTATGCCCTTTTTATTAAAGATGCGGTAATCGGCGATGTGGTGGAAACTAAAATTATGAAGGTAAAAAAGAATTATGCTTATGCACGGTTGATGAAGATTATTTCCCCGTCGCCAAAGCGGGTTGAACCGAGATGTTTTTTTGCACGCAAATGCGGAGGATGCCAGCTTCAGGCTCTTGCTTATGAGGAGCAGCTGGCATATAAGGAGCGGAAGATTTATAACAACCTGCAGCGGATCGGGGGCTTTGCTGAAGTTCCGATGGAGCCGATCATTGGGATGGAAGAACCTTATTTTTATCGAAATAAGGCACAGTTTCCGGTTGGGGTGGATAAGGATGGACATGTGGTTACCGGGTTTTATGCGGGGCGAACACATGATATTATCAATAACCGTAAGTGTTGCTTAGGGATTGCTCAGAATGAAGAGATTTTGAATCGTGTGATAGGGCATATGGAAACCTATGGGGTTTCGGCATATAATGAACAGATTGGTAAAGGGCTGGTGCGGCATATACTGATTCGGTATGGATTTTCAACCAGGGAGATTATGGTCTGTCTTGTAGTAAATGGGGACAGGATGCCCAAAAGTGAGGAATTGATTGGCAGTCTGCGGGAAATAGAAGGCATGACCAGCATTTGCCTGAATGTGAATAAAGAAAGAAATAATGTGATTCTGGGGAAAGAAGTCAAGGTGCTTTGGGGACAAGGCTATATTACGGATGGAATCGGGGGGATTTCTTATCAGATTTCACCACTATCTTTTTATCAGGTCAATCCGGTGCAAACGGAGAAGTTGTATGGGCTGGCGCTTGAGTATGCGGGACTTACCGGAGAAGAAACGGTTTGGGATTTATACTGCGGAATTGGAACGATTTCTCTTTTTCTGGCGCAGAAAGCAAAGCAGGTGTATGGGGTTGAGATTGTGCCGGAGGCGATTGAAGATGCCAGGCGAAATGCGATGATTAATGGGATAGAAAATGCTGTATTTTTCGTGGGAAAAGCAGAAGATGTTTTGCCTGCCAGATATGAAGCAGAAGGTATCCATGCAGATGTGATAGTGGTGGATCCGCCCAGAAAGGGATGTGATGAGACACTGCTTGAAACTATGGTTGAGATGGCCCCGGAGCGGATTGTGTATGTGAGTTGCGATAGCGCTACCCTGGCCAGGGATTTGAAGTATTTGTGTGAACATGGGTATGAGCTTATTAAGGTTCGGGGTGTTGATCAATTTTGCCAGACTGTTCATGTGGAGACCGTGTGCCTTCTGTCTAAAAAAGTCCAGTAAATCAAGGGATTTGCGAGGTTTTGAAATAATTTCAAAGTGTGTTTTAAGAGGTTTGACGTTGCTGACATGTTCCCACAGAAGGGGGAGGGGGTAACGCCATTTGTTTAAATGAGTTTGCTATATTGTATAAAGTTTTACCAAAAGGTATAGCAAGCAGCCAAATTAAAATAGAGAAAAATAAAGCAAGAAAATGTATTACAAGGCATAACAATTATGCTGCGTAATACATTTTCTAATAAAAACAGCCCGCTGGAAGCGGGCATAAGAAACGGACGGAGCCGTTAGAAGATATAAAACTCTTCTTCGAATTCGTCATCATCAAGGTCATCATCCTCGATCAGGAAATAGTGCATGTCAAGCAAGTCAGAGTCAGTCATGTTTCTGACCAACTTCGGAGTCATGCCTTCCGGGGGATCATCTGTAAACCTTGCGGCTATTTCCCTGGTGCGATCTTCGGAGCCGGTATCCACTATAACAATCTCGTCTACAACGCTTTTGGCAGAACTTAAGCATCTTTCAAGGGTGTCTTCCTCATTTTTAACAATCATACATAAACTAATTGTGACCATATATAAGTATCCTTTCTGCACTATTCCATAATACAATTCCAGGTTAATTACTTTATTTTTGATGCGAACAGCTGATTTTGCTATGAGTACCTGCTATCCCTATCATTTAATAATGTCTCATCCCAATAACACATTATGCTGGAAAATAACTACCTGACAGGGATTATAGTCGCTTTTCGGAAGGTGTATATTATCCCGGGCACTTTGTTTATACCAACATAATGTATACTAACAATTACAGTTGTTTGCGGGAGCAAGAAACCATGCTGACGATCAGCTTTTGCATAATAGTATATAACGAAGAAAATAATATCGGGCGCTGTCTTAAAAGCGTCCGTGGTTTAGTCGATGAGATCATTGTAGTAGATACCGGTTCTACAGACCGAACGAAGTCCATATGCGAAGAATATGGTGCCCGGATCTTTGATCACAAGTGGACGGATGATTTTTCAAAAGCCCGGAATCACGGTGTATCCAAAGCTTCCTGCGACTGGATATTGTTACTGGATGCCAACGAGGAGCTTATTCTCCATAATCCCGTGGGACTAAAGCAGTATTTACAGAATACCACATACGATTTGGTCCCGATCCGTATAACACATTTTTATGGTAAAAAGCCTGCCGATAAAAAACGCGCACTTTTTTCGAGCGCACCGCGGCTGGCACGTAACGATGGAGCCGCACAAGTGAGTGGCGCCATCCACGAAAGGATTGACGCCGCCGGTAAAAGCACCGGCAGGCGGCGGACATCAGGCGTTTTGCTGAAATCCTCCATTTCGGGTATATAGAAGACGCCGCCGGAGATAAGCAGGACAGAAATATCAGGCTGCTTCAGAAAGAAAAAGAAAGTCGGCCTGATGATCCCAGGATCACTGGGAGCTGTTTTAGGAGGCTTTGATGGCTTTCTTTATGCCCTGATTGTATTTGTAGCGATTGATTATCTGACTGGGTGATGGTAGCGGTGTTAAATAAGGAACTGTCCAGTGAGGTTGGGTTCTGGGACTTTCAAAAAGATTGTTATTTTTGCGCTTGTCGCAATCGCCCAGATCATTGATGTCCACGCCATCCAGAATGGCAGCGTAATCCGTACCGCCGTAATTTTCTCAGCATTTTGGAAAATGCGATGGTGATTGGACTGCCGGTACCGCAGAAACTAAGAGATGTATTGGAACAGATAAAGGAGGAAAAGAGCGATGAAGGTCAATAGAACGTATGTATCCAACAATAATACGTATGTAGGAAATGCGCCTAAATATATCGTTATCCATAACACGGATAATTTTAATGCCGGAGCAAATGCACTGGCCCATGCCAAGGCACAGTATAACGGCAATTTTAGCGGAATGTCAGCCCATTATTATACAGACGATGGGGACATGGTATATCAGGCAGCCCCGCATAGCCGTGGATGCTGGCATGTTGGGGTAAACTATGGTGGGCGTTTATTTGGAACGGTCAGCAATAAGAATTCCATCGGGGTGGAAATGTGTGTACAGAGTGGCTACAGCTTTACCAAGGCATTCAACAACACCGTGGAGTTTGTCAAACAGCTGATGAAGGAAACGGGTATCCCGGCTGACCGGGTATTACAACATTATGATGTCGGTGCAAAGAACTGCCCAAGCCAGATTCGGGCAAAAGGGAAATGGGATGAATTTAAGAAGCTGATCAGCGGAGGTTCTAACAGTAATTCATCTGGCGGTTCTTCCAGTGGTAAATCGACCAGAACGTCCTCTGGTACGGCCGCTGCCTACGCAACAGGTGTATACCGGGTAACGGCAGCAGCTTTGAATATCCGTTCTGGTCCAGGAACCGGTCATGGCGTGGTTGGTACGATTACCGATAAAGGTGCTTATACCATTACGGAAATCCAGAATGGCAGCTGGGGTCGGTTGAAGTCGGGAGTGGGCTGGATTAATTGTTCCACTGATTACTGTAAGCGGATAGAAGATGCCGCCACCAATGGCAGTACCAACGACTCTTTCAAAGTGGAAGTGAAAATCACAGACTTGAATATCCGCACCGGCCCGGGAACCAATTATGCTAAGACCGGTAGTAAGACGGGGAAAGGTACATTCACCATTGTTGAAACGAAAAGCGGTATCGGCTCGACTTCCGGATGGGGCAGGCTCAAATCAGGTGCAGGATGGATTTCGCTTGACTACGCTGCACGGAAGTAGCCGCAAAAGAATAAGGCCAGATAGGAGTGGAAATGCGTTACTGTTCACTCCGTGACCAGTAACACGCTTCGCGATGCACAGAAATTATGCATACTGCATAATTTCGCGCGTCGTATGTCTCGGGATTTCCGTGCATAATGCACGGAAACACCTCGCGGAATGGTCGCCGTGTGAACAGTAACGGAAATGCTTCTATCTGGCCTGCTTTTTATAGAAAAAACTTGACAATTCATTCACTTAGAGTTTATATGGAGACGGCAGAATTATGTGTATAAAAATGCCGTGGCAGTCAGATGTGTTGGCGCACACCTGAACCTGTACGAAGGTCTCTAACACCTTGCACAATCGTTAAACGACACCCCTTTCATTAAGAAAAAATCAAGAAAATACGGTGACACGTCTGAAAGAATTTCGTAAAGTATTAGCTTCAGGAGAAATATTAGAGGAATTTGATAGGGTTGTTTTTGAAAGTGTCGTTGAAAAAATCATCATTGGAGGTTATAATGATGATGGTGTGGAAGACCCGTTAAAGATAACTTTTGTTTATAAAACAGGTATCCACTCTGAACTTGATGGAAGAAAATTTAAACCGCAGCGTAAGAATGCTGCGGGTGTACATACAGACCAAGAATTGTGTTCCCATACAGGTAACGAGGTCGGAAATTTGTATCTACATAGTAACCACGACACACGTCGAAACCGCGTGCCTGTTCACCTTTGCTGGAAGAGATAGATATATCGCCGTACTTTGCCCGAGTTGACCATGTTACTGTGAACGGTGAAATCCTTTTAAGCAGGCAGGCTTGGCAAAAGAACTTAATATAAATATTTCAGATGGTAAAAGATTATTTTAAGTCACCAAACGCCAGAATGGTTAAAGTGTCCGATATGGAGAAGGGGTAGAGTTTTGCCCAAAGATATCGTCCCAAAATGATAAATTTATGAGTGATAGGGGTGACGAGACATGTGGAGAGAATATGATGCTAACGAATTCGTAACTCTGCTTGATAAAAAACAGTGCAAATTTTCAAATGTAGTGGGGTACTGCAATAACCTTTCGCACAGAGGTTATATTAGCAAGAGTTTACTAAAATCACACGAGTGTGTTGAAAAACAATGTCCGTTGCTCACAAAGTGCAATGCAAACTATTGGACGCAAATTGAGAAAGAGAGGTCAGGCGTACGCCAAAGGCGAGAAATTGCCAGACAAGAAAAATATAAGGCAGCACAAAGGGATGAATTCATCCGAAGCGTGTTTGAACCATATGATCATATACATATTACCTCGATCAAAGAGATGAAAGCTGGTTTTATAATTACATACATCTATAGCAAGCGGGTTGATTTAAGTGAAGTGGTTGCCATTCTTCGGGAAAAATATCGATGTTCCATTTATTTGAAAGCAATACGCAGCAGTAAAGAAATCCAGAGGCAGTTAATCCGAAATAGAAACGGTTGAAAGGGGATTTAAATAATTATGGTAATTATGTTGTTTGGTGTATCTAATGTAGGGAAAACTGTAACAGGTGAGATGCTTGCTGAAAAATTAAACTATTCTTTTTTCGATATGGATGAAGAAATAAAAAAAAGACTTCGAACGACCTTAGAAAAATTCATGAAAGATTATCCATTTGCGGATGAAAGATTTAAATTAAAAGGAAAAATATTAAAGGATTTAGTCATGGAGCATAAAGAAGATAATATAGTAATCGCAGTAAGCCCCATTTATTATGCGAGAAATTTTAACTCGCTTATAGATATGGAACAGGTAATTGCTATTGAATTGCAAGATTCAGAGGAACATATTTTTGAAAGATTAGTATTTTCTGATGAGAATGACAATATTTATAAAGATGATGAATACAAGGAACAACATAAAGATTATTATATGCAGGATATACATGAAGATATTATGTATGTAAGAAGGGTTTTTAAAAAGATAAAAAATAAGTATTTCATAAATAACCGACGGGTGGATCAGGTTGTTGATGACCTGATTATTATGATACAGGATATATTAAAGGTATAGCAAGATTGCAAGTTTAAGTGAACAACAAAAATGTAGTACTCAGCATGATGAATATGCTTTGTAAATACATTTTTTATTTGCTTTTTTCTTGCTCTTTTTTGATGGTGGAAAGTGTGGATGTATGATAAAATAATATAATACATTTAAAGCGAAAATATTTTGGAGGCTGGAATATGAGTATTAAATTTAATCTTTCACAGATGAAAGATATTTATAGAGAAGCTCTTTGTTCTTGTGATAAAACTATGGCTTTTGATATTACAATTGGGAGAGGGCGATTCTTGTTTATGATGTTTTTATCAGAGGAAGATAAAAAGTCGAAAGATAGATTGTTTATTTATATGAGAAATACAGTAGTGATGATAGATTTGAAAATGTATGGTAGCCATAAAAATGGAGATTTTATGGTATATATTAATGAAGATAACGAAGAAAAAATGAAGAATGAATTACAGTTGCAACAAAATGGAAGGAGGTTTGAATTTACAATATTTTTGAATCAATTAAATTCTTTGATACCAACAAGTATTACGATGAAACAAAAAGTAAAGATACTAAGGGATAATCGTGATGTGATAAGAACAATTGCTATTGATGATATTAATAAGATTGTTTTAATCGGAACGAGACAATTGCAGAAACGTACACCGAAAGATAAAACTCTACGAAAACTTTATATGTATACAAATGAAAGCGAAGCGGCAGTTACCGCATTTATTCAAAAGTTGAAATCTGTCAATATGACAGTGGCATGGACAACAGAAGAGAATAGATATAGAGCGGCAGAAATCAATTCTTTAATAAATACGTTAGGTTCCTAATACAAGTTCCGTATTTAGGACAGGTTATTCAATTATGAATGAAAAATACCATAATAATATTGATGAGATAATGAATGGAATAATCGTAATTTTATGGGGATACTATTCTCATAAAGGACAATAAATAAGGTGGTGCACATATGGCAGAAAGCCAAAATATAGAATGGAAAGAATCGTGGCGTGACGAATATCTAAAATGGATATGTGGTTTTGCTAATGCGCAAGGTGGCAAGATTTACATCGGTATGAATGATGCCGGACAGGTTGTCGGTGTTTCGGGCAGCAAAAAGCTGTTGGAGGATATTCCGAACAAAGTTCAAAATATGATGGGTATTATTGTTGATGTCAATCTTTTGTCTGTTGATGGGAAAGACTATATCGAAATTATTACCACGCCAAGCTCTTATCCGGTGAGTTATAAGGGCGAGTATCATTATCGCACCGGTAGTACAAAGCAGCAGCTTCGTGGGGCAGCACTTACAGAATTTCTGGTTTCCAAAACTGGTTTCAAGTGGGATGCGGTGCCGGTAAATGATATTAAGGCAGAGGATTTAGATAAGGAGAGTTTTGATATTTTTCGTAGAGAGGCTCTTCGCAGTGGTCGTGTTTCAAAAGAAGATTTGAACATGACCAACGAAGAATTGCTGGACAATCTGGGATTGCTAGTGGATGGAAAGCTGAAAAGAGCAGCTGTTATGCTGTTTTACCGTAATCCAGAAAAGCTGATAACCGGCTGCTATGTAAAAATCGGAAAATTCGGTCAAGGCGCAGATTTGCAGTATCAGGACGAACTTCACGGTTCCTTACTGATTATTGCAGATAGAGTGATTGAGTTGATCTATCTGAAGTACCTGAAAGCCGCAATTACCTACGACAAGGAAATCCGCATTGAAACCTATCCATTCCCAAGAGATGGTGTCCGCGAGGCTGTTTATAATGCACTGATTCATTGCAATTGGGCTGACAGTATTCCGATTCAGATCCGTATTGAGGATTAGGCAATGTACATCAGTAATTGCTGTATTTTGCCTAGCGATTGGACGGCAGAAACTTTAATGGAAAGACATAAATCCAGACCGTATAATCCGGATATTGCAAATACATTCTTCCGAGTAGGATATGTGGAAACTTGGGGACGAGGAATTCAAAAAATCTGTGAGGCTTGTAGAAATCACGGAATATCAGAACCAGAGTATGAGGTGCTTGGTGGAGATATTACGGTAAAGTTTACTGCACTTCAAAACTCCAAAGCATCTTCCAACACCCCAAAACATCAAAATGAGGTTTTGGTTGAGGTTTTGGAAAAAAGGATTTTAGCAGAAATAAGAAAAAACAACCAGATAAAACAAAAAGAAATAGCTCAAGTTTTGGGAACCTCAATTGCATCAGTGCAAAGAGTGATGAAGAGTATGGTTGAAGATGGTATTATTAAGCGTAAAGGTGGAAAACGCTTTGGACATTGGATAATCAACGAATAAAGTGCTGTTTACTGCATCAAATGTGATTGCAGAACGGAGCAGGCAAAGACATTACTTGAAACAGTTGATTAAGGATTCACAATAGCTCAAATAATATGCTGAAATGAAACAAGCAGGGGGTAAAGTCACCCCCTTTTGCGGTGTTACGCAGATTAGGGGGCATACTTGCGCCGATTAGTATAAAAACGAAGTTCCGACACACGTTGAAACCGCTTGCCTGCTCACTCGGAAAGTGCAGTAAATCAAGGGGTTCAGCGACTTTTAGGAAAAATTAAAGGTGTGTTTTGAAGTTCTTGGAAGCAATAGTGATAACAGTAAGAATGAAGAATATTGTATTTATTGCTATAAAGATGGAACTTTTCCTTCCAATTGTACGATGGATGAAATGATTGAAGTAAGCGTAAAGCACATGAAGGAGTCTGGAAATTAAAGTCTGTCGTCCAGCAGTCCAAATTAGTACTGAAAACTATAAGTAAACATTTTCTTTATGACGATCAATATTATAACTTCGGCAAAAAAATATAAAATTGCCGAAGCTATAATATTGATTTTTTAAATGATTTCTAGTATGATATAAATTATAAAATCGGCAAATAATAAAAAAATTGCCGATTTTATAAAGGAGTGATTTGATGGATATGGAGAAAATATTAGATGATTTTAAACCAGGAGAAATTTTTGAAAAACAACAGTTTCGAGATGCTGTACACAGGGTCAATCCTAGTTATGCTGAAAGCTCTATTAATTGGTTACTTAGTAAGTGGAGAAATGGAAAAAAAATTGTCATGGTTGGCAAAGGGAAGTATAAACGTACTTCTTCCCTGCGACCTAAGAAGTTATACACATATGGACATTCAGAGGAATATTTAAGTGTTGAAAAAAGTATTATCAAAGGATATCCACTTGTAGAATTTCAAATGTGGGAATTAATCCAATTCAATGAATTTATCAACCATCAGATAGCAAAAAATCTTTTAATAGTTGAAGTGGAAAACATGCTGGCAGATACGGTTTTTGACAGGTTGCATGACGAGTATCCACATGTACTTTTTTGTCCGACACCAGATTTCTACTATCGGCATAAGGGGGATGAAGATACAATCGTGGTATTGAAACTGATTTCTGAAGCTCCGAAGCCTATGGAAGCACATTCCTGCGTGTTAGAGAAATTGCTTGTGGATTTATATGTGAAAAAATTCACTGGAAACTTGATTGAGCGGAGTGAATACAAAGCGATTTTTGAGGATTCCTTTGAAAAATACCAGATTGATGAGTCGAAACTTTTCCGCTATGCAAGAAGACGTAACGTAGAGAAAGATATTAAGAAGTTCATTTGTGAGCAGACTAACGTTGTTTTAGCAACCAATCTTCGCCAGAGTTCCGAGCCCTGACTGTATCCTTGGAGATAAATTGACTGCATTTGCACCACATACAACAGGAATTCCTTTTGGAATAGATAAAGAATTGGAAATTATGAAGCAACTTTATGATGTCACGGTTTTGACAGATATTATGACGGATCAGGATGCAATGAGAAAAACATATGTTAAGGCAGTAGTTGATGAACTGGAATACAGGGGATTGAACTTATCAAAGGAGGATGTTCAGAGGGATACTATCCGGAGCGCTGCCTGTATTATTGGGAAAGGCATTTCAGATAAGGAAGAATATCCACTGTACATAAAGGGTATACAGTCTCTGGGCGGGCATGTCATTGGAATGAAGTACAGTGGAGAGATAGCAGCGCATCAGGCGTGTAAGGTAATGTATCTTACCGCATGTATTTTAACAGACCATAAATATCAAAAGATAGAGCATCCCGAAATATATCTGGATGAGAGTCTTGGAAAAAGTAAGTATAAGAAAATGGCATATATGAAACGTCAGAAATTGGAATCTTATGGATATTTGGTTGAGGCTGTACGATTGCTTGACGAATAGTGATTTTATTTCAGATGATAGCATTTATGCCCTAGGTAGCCCTTTTGATATTTATGATATGCTGATTACAGTAGTGGCTCAATTATTTATATTTTTTATTCCAATGGCTACAAAAGATAAGTATTTTAATGATTATAATTAATAGAATTTCATTTTTTAATGGAATATCATCAGCAATTATATGATGGAAGCATCTCTTTGGGGTAAGCGTAAAGCACATGAAGGAGTCTGGGATGTTAAAGGAGCAGAATAAGACGGAACCAAAAAGTATCACAAGATTTTACAGGAATCATTATACATTCGTAATGGTAATGGGCACAATCAGTATCGTTCACCATTTAAACGCCGTAGTGATATGATTGAATATATAATAAATGAATGTAACAAACTATCCAAATTTGTCAGCCAGTAAATAATAATTGGGTGAGAGAATCGGAAGTTAAGGAGAATATAAAATGTGTACAAGTATAGTTTCGAATAGAAAGAAAATCATTATCGGTTGGAATCTTGATATTTTGGATATGGAGCACAAGATTGTAGCAGAAGATGATAAAGTTTATATTGCAATAAATGATAAAATAGAAGGTTGGTTACCATTGTTTGGTGCTAATGCAAGAGGTGACTTCATAGCCATGCCGACCTGCTGGCCATTTGATAGTAGAAGTAATCCTGTGAGTGCAGATTGCCATAACATTATTATGCTGGACATTGATTTGCTTCTTGGTAAAAAGACTTTAGGTGAAATTAAGCAGATAGTTGAGAATGAGACTATTTATAGTGTTCCTGGTGTGACATTTCAAGCGCAACTTTCAGACAAAGATGGAAATGTATTGCAGATTATTCCAGGGCAAGGTTATCAATATAAAGAGCGACCAAACTATTCAGTTCTCACAAATTTTTCGCCTTTTAAAGGAGAGAGTGAAATGCATCCGTGGATGGGACTTGACCGATATGCAAAAGCTGTAGAAATGCTTGAAGTGACTGATGAGTCTTTTGACGTGGAGGATTGTTTCGAAATATTAAAAAATACAGCGCAAACTGTTTGTCCTACTGTGGTATCTATGGTGTTTGATGTTTCAGAAAAGATGGTATTTTGGTGCGAGAATCGGGAGTGGTCAAAGATAAACAAAAAGCAGTTAATAGAAGTGTAATAAATATCAATTTAAACAAGGTTATGGAGATTGGTTATCTTTTTCAAAAAAATACTGGCATCAAGGATATGCAAGTGAAGCAGCGATTTCTTGTAAACATCATGCTTTTGATAAGTTGAATGCTATTGAGGGAGGGGGGATCATACTTGAAAATTGACCGTCTTATCGGAATTACAATGTATCTGTTGAACCGCAATGTCGTTTCGGCAAAGGAACTCGCCGAGCGGTTTGAGGTATCGGTCCGGACGATCGTGCGTGATGTAGATGCTCTCTCCATAGCCGGGATTCCGATATCATCATCAACCGGGGCATCGGGCGGATATGAAATACTTGACACTTTCAAGTTGAATAAGCAGATCACCACGATGGAAGATTATCTTTTTATCATCACCGCACTCAAAGGTATGTGTTCGGCTTATGACAACAAAAAAATCAATACAACTCTGGAAAAGCTGTTGACCTCAGGGCATTACAAAGATGAGGAACAACGGGTATTCATTGACTTCGGCGTTGTTAGGGAGGGCGGAAATATTCCCGGATTTGTGCGTGAAATCGAAAAAGCAATCGATAATAAAAGCATAGTCGAGTTTGATTATACCGACAGCACAGGACAAAAAAGGCATAGGACGGTTGAACCGCTGGCGTTGAACTACCGTTGGTACGCTTGGTATCTGCTGGCGTATTGCACCGATAAAAACGATTACCGTTTCTTCAAACTCAACCGCTTAACGGATTTAACTGTTACCGCTAAACCGATAAACTACGAACACGGAAATGTCCCGGAACTGCTGGAAAAACAATGGAGCAATGATACCCGCCGATATATCCCCATGAAATTATTGTGTAAAGCAAAAGCACGAGTTCCCATAATGGAATACATGAAAGGAAAAATCGTCGAAGAACGTGAGAACGGTGATTTTGTTATGGTGACGCACGGAATAGAAAACCAGCGGATGTGGTTCTCCCTGCTCCTGGGATTCGGTGATTCGGTTGAGGTGCTGGAACCGCAGGAGATTATTGATATGCTCAAAGAAAAAACTATGCAAATTCAAAATCTTTACAGAGATTAGTGACATACTGTTGTCGTTAATAATCAGTTATAATAGCGGTAAACAAATCACACTATCAGGAGGAACCCCTATGTTGAAAAAAGCCTTAGTAATAATAGACATTCAAAATGACATAACAAAGAATTACAAGGAAATAATTGATAATATAAACAAATCCATAGATTGGGCAGCAAAAAAAGACATTCATGTTGTTTACATAAGACATGAAAATTTATCAGCCGGCACGAGGACTTTTAAACCCAATACACGTGGGTCCGAATTAGCTTCGGATTTGAAAATAGTGTCAAAAAATGTTTTCACAAAATACAAAGGAAATGCATTAAGCAGTGAGGAGTTCGCAGACTTTATTAATAAAAATGAAATATGTGAATTCTACATAACAGGAGCAGATGCTGTTGCTTGTGTTAAATCAACCTGTTACAACTTATGTAAAGCAAATTATAGAGTTAATGTTTTATCAGATTGCATTATAAGTTATGATAAAAGGAAAATTGACGAAATGCTGCGTTATTATGAAAGTAAAGGCTGCAAAATAATTAGTTTGAATGCCCTTTTAGATTCTATCAATGAGCCTTAACGTACCGAATAAGCAGAACGAAAGTAGTAATTTTTGAGTTTGCTTCCGGGTTTTCGTTTCTGATTTGTCTTAATTTTGCTATACGCGTAAACTTGTGCTAAAATAAGAGAACAACAGTTCGAAAAAGCTTTCGGAGCATAACATGACGCATTATTGTCATATTTAATATGCTAATATTACTTAATGATGGAAATGGAGGTAATATTAAATGGAAACTGGGATTAATAGTTCGATTGTAAAAAAATATGGGGTGGATGTAGGGGCGAATATAGTCGGTATAGCGGCTTCTAAAGATTTCGGTTTGGCACCGGACGGTTTTAAGCCTACCGATGTACTCCCGGAATGCCTTTCCGTTATCGTTTTGGGTGCTGCATTTTCACCGGAAGTCTTAAATGATATAGCCGAATATACCACAAGCCGCAATGCAATGCTTACTGCTATGACCAACATGGCAAAAGAGGTAGCAAAACGAATAAAGGCTGATGGGTATAAAACAAAAGTCATAAGTGCGGCGGGAGGCAAATGGGTGGACGGCGATGGAAGAAAAGAGCAATTTGGATACATTTCTCTGAAACACGCCGCAGAAATCGCGGGGCTTGGTGTCATTGGGAAAAATTATTTACTTACGAATCCGCAGTATGGCAATCTTCTTTGGTTCAGTGCTGTTCTTACCGATGCAGAGCTAATGCCGGATGAAAAAGCGGGGTCTGCTATGTGCGACAACTGTAACAAATGCGTTGAAGCCTGCCCAGCAGGAGCATTGGACAATCTTGCCTCATTCGGAAAAAAAGGATGCTCTAAATTTTTTACAATAGAAGACAGAAAATTAAAAATAAAGTGTTTTTTGTGCCGTACAATATGCCCTTTCCGTTTTGGGAATAGTGAATAATTTAAGAATACTATACGATGGGTAGAGGATTATTAGTTAAGAACTTTGGGAAAGTATAATTTGTACGGGGAGGTTACATATGAATTGGGAACCATGGACTGGATGTTATAAGCTTAGTGAGGGTTGCAGCCATTGCTATTTTTATGGACCGCATGCGAAACGATACGGTCAGAATACAATCGAGAAAACTGATAAATTTAATTGGCCGATCAGAACCAATGCCAAAGGGGAATATAACATTAAGGGAGATAAAATTCTGGCGACTTGCTTTGCAACTGACTTTTTCCTTCCTGAGGCTGATGAATGGCGTAAGGAAGCTTGGGCGATGATAAAAGAACGAACGGATATTGACTTCCTGATACTAACGAAACGAATTGATCGTTTCATGGAATCACTTCCATCAGATTGGGGGGAGGGATATGATAACGTGAATATTGGCTGTACCGTTGAGAATCAAGAATTGGCAGATTATCGTCTGCCGCTATTTCTGTCCTATCCAATTAAGCGACGTTTTATTGCCTGTTCACCTTTGCTGGAAGAGATAGATATATCGCCGTACCTTGCCCGAGTTGACCATGTTACCGTGAACGGTGAGACTGGGCGCGAGGCAAGGGAATGTAATTATGACTGGATACTTAATATCCGCGAGCAATGTGTGAAAGCGGGCGTGACATTTTGGTTTAAAAGCACGGGTACATTTTTTAAACGTGATGGTGTAGTTGAAAAGATAAATCCTTTTAAGCAGGGGGGCTTGGCAAAAGAACTTGATATAAATATTTCAGATGGGAAAAGATTATTTTAAGTAATTGGACAGGCATCGCATACAAGATTCCACGCACTGAACTGGATAAATGTAAAAATCGTGAAGATTTGTCGCAAAGCGGAGTTTATTTCTTATTTGGTACACAGGAAGATACGGGAGAAAAATCAAACAATGAAAAAGTATTACAAAGCATATCATGCTGAGTAATACTTTTTTAGTTTTTTAATAAAATTTTGATTTTACTTCCGGTTTTTGGTTTCTGATCTGTCTTAGTATTATATAGGGATAATAAAGAATCCAAAGGAGGGTAGAAAACTGGACTATTAGGCTCCTTCAAAGAATGATAAGGGAGGATATCCGTATATTTTCACAAAAAAATATCGCCATCTTTCGGAAATGACGAAAAAAATGATTGTAGAATCTTGTCGACCAATGTATGTTGGGATAATGATATCAGAATAATGTCTTATTGTCAATCGTGATATTCATCATTTTATCGTAAATATACCATTTAGT
>Ga0153940_1000195_pt1 | contig 35788 bp, 30 predicted proteins | sample TSNJ024MetaG_FD_104736 | JGI IMG/M metagenome (GOLD analysis project Ga0153940, IMG submission 104736) | Attine ant fungus gardens microbial communities from New Jersey, USA - TSNJ024 MetaG | ecosystem: Host-associated > Fungi > Mycelium > Unclassified | place: USA: New Jersey, Brendan T. Byrne... | reverse complement strand
TCCACGGTAACCAGAAGAAAGAATAACACAAAATCATATGCTATGAACGCGTAGCGAGAAAATATCAAAGTGACATTTTCTCGGACGAGTTAGAGTGACATTTTCTCAGACCGTTGACACCGTTTGGGGAAAAATTATGCTCCAAAGGGGATAATGTTCTTTGTGTGATTGTTAGCCTCATTTACGAAACCACTATCATCCGCCCCGCGTTTTGATCTTCCGTGATTTCGCCCACCCTAGCGGCCGCAGGGAAGCGCGCCTTCAAACCCGCCAGCAGCTCGTCCGCCGCTGCCGGATCGACCGAGAGCAGGAGGCCGCCCGAGGTTTGGGGATCGAATATGATGTCGGCGATTTCACGCGCGCGGCGGTCTCCGGTTGCCGCAATTTGGACGCGAGCGCCGCAATGGCCACGGTTGGCGTAGCTTCCGGCGGGAATCATTCCCATCGACGCCATCCCGAGAACGCCGGGCAGCACGGGCAGGCTTGCGGCGTCGAGCCGCAGCGACATGCCGCGTTCAGCGCCGCCGAGCATATCAAGCGCGTGTCCCGCGAATCCGAAGCCCGTGACATCCGTACATGCGTGGACGGCGCGCAACAGACCGCTGTCAAGTCCCGGCAAGAACGGGTTGTTGAGCAGCGACATGCTCTCCGCCGCGGAAGCCGCGTCCGCCTCGCCGAGCAGCCCCGCTTTGATCGCCGTCGCCGCGATGCCCGTGCCGAGGGCCTTCGTCAAGAGCAGTGCGTCGCCGCCGCGCACGCCGTCCACGCGCCATTCATGACCGCGTTTGACCTCGCCGAAGACGACCAGCCCGTACTTGGGCTCTTCGTCCTGCACGCTGTGGCCGCCGGCTAAAACCGCGCCCGCTTCGCCAACCTTCGCCGCGCCGCCCTGCAAAATCTCTTCAAGCACCGCGAGAGGCTCGCACGCGGTTGGAAAGCCGACGATGTTCAGCGCGACAAGCGGCCTTCCGCCCATCGCGAAGACATCAGAGAGCGCGTTTGCGGCGGCGATCTCGCCGTACTTGCGCGGGTCGTCGACTACGGGCGTGATGAAGTCGACGGTCAGTATTCCGATTCTCTCGTCGTCAATAGCCCACAGCGCGGCGTCCTCGCCGTGCGCCCACGACGTCAGAAGACGGCCGTTCGCCGCCGCCGGTAAGTTTTTAAGCAGCTCGTCCAGCTCCGCCGGACCGATCTTAGCGGCTCAGCCGCTCGTTCTCGCGCGTTCCGTCAAGCGCATGAGGACACACCTCCTGTCACAAACGACATTATAATCCATTTCACCCATGAGAAAATAATAAATTGCGCGCGGCGTAACGACGACTTGCACGTATAATAGGAACGTTTTAACAAGGGAGGGGTAGAAGTGGTCAATTTAGCAATAAGCACGGTCATGTCTAACCTGCGCTCGTCGGCTGACGAGTTGCGTGACAGTCTTTGACCTGTCCGCGCTGGAGTCAAAAATCACGGCGCTTACGGAACGGACGCTGGACCCGGCTTTCTGGGAAAGCGAGAACGCGCGCGGCGTGACGCGCGACCTCGCGGCGGCGCAGAACAGGCTCGACATCTGGCGGGAGACCGAGCGCGAGCTGGGCGATCTGAGCACGCTGGCGGAGATGCTCTCCGAGGGCGACGACGCCGATCTGCAGCGGGAGTTTTACGACAGGTCCGGCAAGCTGGACAAGAAGATCGAGTCGGAGCGAATCTTCGTTCTGCTCGACGAGGAATACGACGGAGCGGCCGCAATCGTCACCGTCCACGCGGGCGCGGGCGGCCTCGACTCGCAGGACTGGTGCGAGATGCTCTATCGCATGTATCTGCGGTGGACCGAGGCGCGGGGTTTTTCCGCGCGCGTCTTGGACGAACAGCGCGACCAGGAAGCGGGCATCAAGAGCGTCACCTTCGAGGTTACCGGCGAGTTCGCTTACGGTTATCTCAAAGGCGAGCAGGGCGTGCACAGGCTCGTGCGTATTTCGCCTTTCGACTCGGCGAAGCGGCGGCACACGAGCTTTTCTTCGGTGGAAGTCATCCCCGTTCTCCCGGACAACGTGGAGATCGAAATACGCCCCGAGGATCTCCGCACCGATACGTTCCGCTCAAGCGGCGCGGGCGGACAGCACGTCAACATGACGGACTCCGCCGTCCGCATCACGCACATCCCCACGGGCATCGTCGTGAGCTGTCAGATCGAGCGTTCGCAGCACATGAACCGCGCGACCGCGATGCAGGTTCTTCGTTCCAAGCTGTTCGAGCGTATGACGCGCGAGCGGCGCGAGCAGCTGGAATCATTGCAGGGCGAAAAGCGCGCGATCGCGTGGGGCAGTCAGATACGCTCATACACGCTCCAACCCTTTCAGTTGATCAAGGACCACCGCTCCGGATGCGAGATCGGCAACGTGAGCGCGGTGCTTGACGGCGACTTGGACGAGCTGATCATGGCTTACCTGAGATTTACGAAGACCGGCCAAACGTGCGGCACGTCAGGAGGCGCCGATGAGAATGATTAAGATAATGAACAAGATTATAGTCCCATGCGCGCTTATGATCGTCCTCCTATTCGCGGGCGCGTCACACGCCGCGCCGTTCGTACCGCAAGACCCAATCATACCGCTCAGTCGGCTTAAGCCGGGCATGAAAGGCGAGGCGCGCACTGCGGTCCGCGGCGCGGAGGTCGTCTCATTCCCCGTGGAAATACTCGAGATTATCCCCCAGCTTGGCGTACCGAAAAACCTTATTTTAATCCGCGCGAGCGGCAAGCTGATCGAAGAGACGGGGGGCGTAGCGGCAGGCATGAGCGGATCGCCCGTGTATATCGGCGGCAAGCTGGCCGGGGCGATCGGCTACGGCTGGAGCTTCAGCCGCCACGACATGGCGCTTGTCACGCCCATCGAAGAAATGATGGCGATATGGGACAACCCCGAGCGCATACCGTCGTTCGACCCTCCGCCGCAGATTCCGGAGAAGCCCGCGCCCCCGATAAGCCCCGACAGAGCGCCGCCCGCCGCGTCTGAGGACATGGTGGCGTCAGCCGACGAACGCTCGGCTCCGCTCTTCGTGCAGGGGCTGTCACCCCGCATGACGGAGGCAATGGGCGAACTGCTCGGACGCAAGCCGATTTCATTCGCAGGCGGTGCGGGGAGCGCGTCGAAGCGGACGAAGTACGACGCGCGCCCCAAACCCGGCGCGCCGATAGCGGCGGCGATAGCCTGGGGCGACGTTGAAATCAGCGCGCTCGGCACTATGACGGCTGTCGGCAAAGACGGGCGCTTTGTGGCGTTCGCGCACCCCTTCGCGGATCTCGGCATGACCTCCGCGGCGCTGCTCGAGGGCAAGGTCGCGCATGTGATACCGAGCTTGCAGACTCCGATCAAGATCGGCAGCACGGGAGATATCATCGGCATCGTGACGCAGGATCGCCCGCAGGGCATCGGAGGACGGCTCGGAACCTTCGCGCCGGCCGCGACCGCGCGGATTCACTTCACGGACGCGGACGCGGGACGTTCGTTCGACAGAAGCTTCCGGATGGTGCAAGCGCCCTATCACCTCTCGCGAATCGCGGGAACCGCGATCACGGGCTGCATCGAGGATCTGTGGGGGCGCAAAGGCGGAGGCTCCGCAAAGATGACGGCGCGTTTCTCCGGTCACAGCTCAATCGACGGATGGAAGCGCACTAACGTCTTTGTGTCCGAGAAGGACGTCATGAAAGAAATGATGAAGGAGTTTACCCTGCTGACGGACATCTTCGCCCTGAACCAATTTCAAGAACTGCGCCCCTTCGGCATCGACGTCACGGTCGAGCTGACGCAAGAACCGCGCATGCTGTACATCGAGGACGTCGAGATATCCGGCGATAATTTCCGCCCCGGCGACACCGTGTCATTCGACGTGACGCTGCGCCCATGGCGCAAAGCGCCCTTCAAGCGCACTTACTCGCTGGTCATCCCGCAGAAGATCTTCGGCATCTGCGAGCTGCTCGTGCGAGGCGGCGGCATCGCCGAAGAGAACGCCGAGTATATGGAAGCCGGCTGGCGAAGCATCAGCAGTCTGCCCATCATGCTGGCCGAGCTGGACGCAAAGGAGACCAACGACCAGATTGTGATCGAGCTTCGCGGGCAGGAGTCGCTCGACGCGATGATCAAAAAAGCGAAAGCGGGCGCGCCCGAGGATCTCATGAACGACAAGCTCAAGAGCGAGCAGCGGCGGGAGAAATTGAACGAGAAATCCATGCGGATAATCCGAACCAATTACTACGTCGACGGTTTGATTCACAGGCTGATCAAGGTCGGCGCGCAAGAAGACGCGGCTAAATAACCAAGGTACACTGCGAGGGGGCGCGCAAGCGCCCTCGCGCTATTTTGCCTTCGATGCGGGTCGCGCGGTTTGGATATGTCTGTCTTTGTCACCACTGGATCGCCACGCTTCGCTCGCGAAGACAGGGGGTACGGCGTTGGGTTTGATATTGCTCGTAGTGACGGGGGCAAATGCTTGGCTTTAGTTCCTCGCGAAAACAGGGGTGCGGCGTTGAGTTCGGTGTTGTCCATGGTAACGGAAAACCAAGGGCCGACACGCTCATGAAACACGCCCTGCCCCTTGTCTTTGCGAGCGAAGCGAAGCAATCCAGGGGTGACAACGATGAAAATCAGCAAACCACGCGATATATGACGGAGAGAATGCGCAGCATGGACGGGTTTGGCGTGGTTTATGCGTTTTCTTCTTCGCTATTCCGGGTTGCTTCGTTTTCTCTACGGGGCGGCGAAGAAGATTATCCAGAGGGAGCCGCAGTAGCCGATCAGGAGAGCAAGGCAGACAGCGGCGGAGAGCATATCTTTGGCGCGCCGGATCTCCTCGCGGTAGGTTGAACCCAGCACGTGGTCGATGAAGATTTCGACGGAGGTGTTGACAAGCTCAAGCGTGATCGGCAGAAGGCACGCGAGAAAGACCAAAAATACTCTGGCTCCGTCGCAGCCGTGAAAAACCGAGAAGAACACGATGACAATCAGCGCGACGGTCTCTTGCATGATCGCCTTCTCTTTGAGAATCGCCACGCGAAAACCGTTGAGTGAGTTGAGCAGTTTTTGCAATAAGGAGCTGTTTTTCCATTCTTTCACGTCCGAAACGCGCCCTCCTGAAGTCTAATCGTTCGGTACGACGGCGTGTACCGCAACGGAGTGAAATTCGTCCGGCGTCCTGCAGCCGTCGATGCCATAGCGTGTCCGCTCTTCTTCAAGTATTTTGCGGATACGGGCTTCGTCTTTTTTGACGGAGGAGTTGCCGCCGATCGAGCGAATCAACCAGGCAATAGCCTCTCTCGCCGGGGGATAGCTGTCCGGGGAATCCGCGAGGCGGTAGTAGACCCACTTGCCCTCCTTCTTCCCCTCGACAAGCCTCGCCTGTTTGAGGACGGATAGGTGCTTGGAGGTCGTAGAGGGCGATAAATCCAAAAAAGCTGTGATCTGACAGACGCAGAACTCGCGGCTGCGCAACGCCATCAATATACGCACCCTGTTTTCGTCGGACAGCGCTCTTGTAATGTTCATCAAGTTCATCAACGACATTTTTTGATCGCCTCCTCTTCATTCTACACACACATCTTGAATAATACAAAAAAAGGAGGGCGGAATCAACCGTCCTCCCATGTTTTTTAATTGAGAAGCTTTTTATTTCTCCGCTTCCGCAACCTTCAGCACCTGACGGCCGCGATATGTCCCGCACGCCGCGCAAGCGCGGTAGGTCTGCACCGGTTCGCCGCAGCGCGGGCAAACTGTCGTCTCAGGCGCGGAGAGCGCGCCTAAAAACTTCGCCTTGCGGTTGTGCGTGCGCGAATGTGAAATTCTTCTTTTCGGGGTTGCCATGGTCTTATCCCTCCTTGTCCGGCCTTGCTCGTCCGGCCTTGCTCGATTTTCTGCTAAAGCTCGCGAAGGACGGCAAGGCGAGGGTCTGTGTTGTCCTCTTTGCAGCCGCAGTCGCCTTCGTTTTTATCCTTCCCGCAGATGGGGCAAAGCCCCTTGCAATCATCCGCGCAGAGCGCGCCCTCGGGCAGATTAAGCACCAAGACCTCCCAAACATACGGTGACAGGTCCAACACCGCTTCGAAAGCGTCCACCGGGATGACGTCGATATCGCCGTCCCTGTCCGCGCCCTCTTCCCTCTCGGGGCAATCTTCATGCGATGACCGCAGTGTAAAAAGATACCTCAAATCACCGACAATTGCAAGCCCTGTTTGGCGCAGGCAACGCGAACAAGGCAGCGAAACTTCCGCGCGAACCGTTATCTTCACGAGAATGCCCGCGCCTGACGCGCCGGGAGACGACGCTTCCACCGCGGCCAAAATCGGGCCGCGGAACGCGTATGTTTGGCCCCAGTGCTCGACCGGGTCCGGCGCGGGCAGCTCGAAGGACTCGAGATACGGCTCCCCGCCGGAGGGGATCAGCGAGACGCGGATTGCGCACTCCCACTCGGGATGGGGAGCCGTGACGCCTGTCATATGCTATACCGTCAGCTTCTTTGTATCGCGGGCGATCATCAGCTCTTCGTTGGTGGGAATAACGAGGATCTTCACGCGCGAGTCATCCGCGCTGATGATTGCCTCTTTGCCGCGCAGACCGTCGTTCTTGGCGTCGTCGATCTTTACGCCCATGAACTCGAGTCCGCCGGTTGCCGCTTTGCGAATCATGTCGCTGTTCTCGCCGATGCCCGCGGTGAACACAATCGCGTCCACGCCGCCCATGACCGCGGAATACGCGGCAATGTGTTTTTTGACAGACGCGCACAGGATGTCGAGAGCCAGCGCCGCGCGCGTATTGCCCTCTTTCGCGGCGTTTTCCACGTCGCGCAGGTCGCTCGACACGCCCGAGACGCCCAGCACGCCGCTCTGCTTGTGGAGAATGTCGCTGACCTTGTTCACGTCTTTTTCTTTTTCCATCAGGAAGAGAACGACGGACGCGTCTACGTCGCCGCAGCGGGTACCCATCAGTACGCCGGGCGTCGTCCCCATGCCGAGGCTGCTCTCGACGCTCTTGCCGCCGTCAACCGCCGTGATGGAGCTGCCGTTGCCAAGGTGGCAGGTGACGAGCTTGAGCTCGGATGCCGGTTTCCCCAGCGCCTCCGCGGCGCGCGCGGCTACAAAAGCGTGGCTCGTGCCGTGGAAAGAATAGCGGCGGACTTTGTTCTCTTCATAGTATTTATAAGGAATGCCGTAGATGTACGATGTCGGGGGCATTGTCTGGTGAAACGCGGTATCGAAAACAGCGACGTTCGGCACGCCGGGCAGAGCCTCCCGCATGGCGCGGATGCCCATCAGGTTGGCGGGATTGTGAAGAGGCGCCAGGAACGTGCATTCTTCGATCTCCTTGATGACGGCGTCCGTCACAAGCGCGGATTTGTCGTTCTTTTCGCCGCCGTGAACAACGCGATGCCCGACAGCCGACAGCTCGGTCAGGCTCTTCATAACGCCCGTGTCGCCGTCGAGCAGCAGATCGAGGACGAGCTTGATCGCGCCCGTGTGGTCCGGAATGTCGCACTCGCGGATCGTCGTGTCGCTCTCGCCCTTGTTGTGCTTGATGCGCGAACCCTCGATACCGATACGTTCGACTAAGCCCTTCGCCAGCACCGACTCGTCCGTCATATCAAACAGTTGATACTTAAGGGACGAGCTGCCGCAGTTCAAAACCAGAATTTTCATCTACATGACAACCTCCTTGACTTCTTGACTGATTCACCCATCCCCCGTAATGTAACCTGTACGAAGAAAGGGGTTGTCGTCTTGCGGAATCTAATGGGAAGAATTGTTGGCGTCATTGCCGAATACAATCCTCTTCATAAAGGACACCTATATCATATCAGGAAATCGCGGAGTCGTGCGCAAATTGACGCAATCATTGCGGTAATTTCTTCCAATTTCGTTCAACGGGGGCTCCCGGCGATGATCGACAAGGGCACGCGCGCGCGGATGGCGCTGGCCTGCGGCGCGGATCTCGTTCTTGAGCTGCCGGTCGCCTTCTCCTCGCACAACGCGGGCCTCTTCGCGAACGCCGCGGTCGATATTCTGGCGGCGACCGGCGTGGTAAGAGAGCTCTCCTTCGGCATGGAAAACCCCGCATTCGACGCGGCGGCAGTCGCCGATTTGCTGAACGACGAGTCGGACAATTTCAGGCGAGCGATCAGGCGATATCTGTCCGAGGGACGAAGCTTCGTGCAGGCGCGCGGCATGGCGATTGACGAGATCATACCCGGCGCTCTGAATTTTCTCAAGGGTTCGAACAACAACCTGGCGATAGCGTACATCAAACGTCTCCGCGGCAAAAAATATCCCATGGCCGCCGTCCCCATAGCGCGGATAGGCGCGGCTTATCACGATGCGGACGCGCCCGTAGCCGAGGGCTGCTCTTACGCGAGCGCAACTGCTATTCGCGCGCTCTTCACATCGGGCGCATGTGGACAAAAAGAGCGCGCGCTCGCGCTGATGCCGGCGGAGTCCGCCGCTCTGCTGCGTGAGGCGGACGCGCGGGGCAGGATCGCGTCGTGCGGCGCGCGGTATTGGCGGGCGCTTAAGCTGATGCTGCTTCGTTCAGACGCGGAGAGCCTGTCGCGGGTGGCGGAGATGCGGGAGGGACTGGAACACAAGATGCTGCGCCTCGCCTACGAAGCGGAGTCGTTCGAGGCGTTTGTGGACGCATGCGTGAGCAAGCGTTATCCGAGGGGCAGGATTCAGCGCTATTGCGCGCACCTGCTGATCGGCCTCACTCACGAGGCGAGCCGCGAATACCAAGCCGCGGGCCCGGCGTACATCCGCGTGCTGGGCGCAAACGAAACCGGGCGCGAGGTGCTGCGGGCGATGCGCGGGACGGCGTCGCTGCCCGTCATTTCGAGAGCGTCCGTCCCAAAAGACAGCGGCGCGTACGCCCGAAGGATGATGCAGCTCGAGCACCGCGCCACGGAGATATGGGAGATGCTGACCGATAATCCCGTAACGAAGGCGGAAGCGCGCTTCGTGCCGTTACTTTAGCGTCACGGGCTCGGCATTCGGGGCGCGATTCTCTCGCGCATCCTGCGGAAGACTCCGGGAGGCACAAACTCTTGAATTGCGCCGCCGTACTGAAAAACCTCTTTGACGCTGCGGCTCGACAGGTACGAATATTTTGCGTCCGTGACCATAAAAAACGTCTCCGTCTCGGGCGCGAGCTGTTTGTTCATCTGCGCCAGCTGAAACTCGTACTCGAAGTCCGACAGAGCCCTCAGTCCGCGCAAGATGACTCGGCTTTGAACCTGCCGCATGAAGTCCACCAACAGGCCGTCGAACGCCATCACCCGCACGTTAGGCAGATGGACCATCGCCTCGCGCGCCATCATCTGCCGCTCCTCGACGCTGAAAGCCGGGCGTTTTTCCGAATTTGTCAGGACAGCCACAATCAGCTCGTCGAAGATTTGAGCGCCGCGCGTTGATATATCCAAATGCCCGTTGGTAAAAGGATCGAAAGATCCGGGATAGACCGCTCTGTTCAAATCGCTCGCCCTCCGTTCCAATAAAACGTCAGCATCGTATCCCCGTAAGCTCGGTCCTCCCGTTCGATGGGTCCGTCCGCCTCAAACGGCGGCAGCGCCTCCCGCGCCGCGTGCTCGAACACAAACACGCCGTCGTCCGTGAGAATGCTCCAATTGGCTGACACCAGCCTGATTAACTCTTCGCCCCATCCCAGAGAATACGGCGGGTCGGCGAACACGACGGCAAAACGCTCGCCCTCCCGCGCAAGCTTCGGCACAACTCTGCGCGCGTCGCCGCAGAGGATTTTCGCGTTGCGCCGTCCCCGCTTAAACTCCGCGGAGATGGCCGCCGCGCGGCTTCGGTCGGACTCCACCGCCAAGACGGAGTCCGCGCCCCGCCCGAGCAGAGCCAGCGCGACCCGCCCCGTGCCCGAGAAGAGATCCAACGCCCTTGCCCCTTCTATTCTCCCGGCGGCGTCCAGGATATTCAGCATCGCCAGAAGAACCTTGCCCGACGTCGGTCGGGCTTCCCCGGGCCGCCTTGCCGCCGATCTCTCTCCTTTGATATTTCTCATCATCATGTATACACAACCTCTTTAATTCGTTTATAATTATTAATGATAAATAAGCTGTACCAACCTGGAGGAACCGTTTGTGCTTAAAATAATGAAACATTCGAACCATAATATCCGAACCGGCGGCATCGCTCCGAACGCCGGAGAAAAAAGCCGTTTCAAGGCGCTCTTGGCGGTGTCAGGTTTGCACTTCTTGAACGACCTGCACCCGACCTTGCTACCCACGGTCCTGCCGGAGATCGTAAAACGCCTCTCGCTCTCGCTTGGAGAAGCGGGCTTCCTCAGCACGCTGTTCGGCATCCTGAACCTGCTCGTGCAGCCGCTCGCTGGGCAGCTGGCCGACAAGACGAACAAACCGCACTTCGCGCTCTACGCGCCTCTGCTGACCGCGTCCGGCGCGTATCTGCTGCCCGTAGCGCCCACCTACGGGGCGGCGCTGCTGTTTGTCGCGATACTCGGCATCGGGACCGCGAGCTTCCATCCGCAGGGTCACGGCCTGACGGGCATCGTTGGCGGCAACGAGCGGCTGGGATCATACCTCGCCATTTTCGCCGCGGCGGGTACGTTCGGCTCCGCGCTCAGCCCGCTGTATGCCGTCCTGCTGCTGCGCACGCTGGGGCCGAACCTCATGCCTCTCGCGCTGATACTGGTCATCGGCTTCATACTCCTCGTCAAACGCTGGATACCCGCCGACACGCACGAACAGGAGCGAGCCGACGCCGCAAACGAGACCGAGCGCGTTCGCCCGAAGTCCGACATCTTGACCGTGCTGAAGGTCTGTTCGTGGCTGATAATCATCTCCATCGTCCGCGACTCCACCTTCCAGGGCGTGCGTGTCTTTCTGCCGCTGCTGGTGACAGGGCGCGGCGGCACGATAGCCGACGGGGGCGCGGTGCTCTTCGCATACACCGTCGCGGGCTCGGTCGCGAACCTCTTCGGCGGCAGAATGGCCGACAGATTCGGCAAGATGCCCGTCGTGCTCGTGATGCTGGCGCTCGCGCCGCTGTTTATGTTCCCCGCCATTCAGTCGAGCGGCATGACCGCCATCACTCTCTTCGTCATCGGGGGCGCGTGCATCTCGGCGACAAACCCCGTCACACTCGCCATGGCGCAGCAACTCGCGCCGGAGTCTCGCAGCACTGCGAGTTCCCTCGTCATGGGCGTATCGTGGGGCATCGCCAACATCGTCGCCTCCCCCATCGGGATCGTCGCCGACCGCATCGGGCTGGGGCGCACGCTCAGCGTCGTCGCGCTATGCCCCTGGATAATCGTCGCGGCCCACGCCGCAAACCGCTTCCGCAAAAGCCGCGCGGGGAGCGCGCGGGCCTGACGCGTCCGCGCGCTAAAACCGCGCGCCGAGCTTCTTCATCACGTGCCTTAGGCTCGCCCGCACCCCCGGCGTTCTGTAGGGGTGTCCAACGGAATCCACCTTTCCGCGCAGGCCGACAGAGGTCGGAACAATACGCAGATAGAAGTGCTGCTCGAATCCTTCATCAACCGCGATCGTCGTCACGAGCGCCGCGCCGTCCTCCGCGAAGAATACCTCGCGGAAGACTACGCGATACCCGGCGCCCTCAAGCGTCTCCCCTGCGAGCGAGCCGACGGCGCTCCGCGCGTCCGGCGCGCCGGTGACCTCGTATTCGATCATTTCGTCCGTATTATCGTTAAGCTGTTCCATGGCGGCAGCTCCCTTTCTTTTTCGGACAGTCACCAGGTATGTATCCCGCCCCATTTCTATCCATTTTCGCTCGTATTTGGTGTGATAAGCCCGCTCGGGATTCTTGCGCACGGGCTCGGTCTCAAAAAGCGGATCCGACTCGAATACTTCTCTCGTCTGCTCGGCGTACCAATCGACGTCGGTGGCGAGGGTGAAGGTTCCCCCATCCTCCAGACAACCGCCCATCAGCCACGCGAACCCGGGCCGCGCGACGCGCCTCTCGGCGTGCCTGCGCTTCGGCCAGGGGCATGGGAAGTTCATATACGCTTCGGTGATCGAGGCGGGCTCAAACGCGTGCCGCAAGAGGGCCCTCGCGTCGCCGTGCAGAAGGCGGATGTTGCTCAGCCCCGCCGCCAGCGCCCTGCGCGCCGCCTTGCAGACGCACCACTGCGACACCTCAATTCCGACGACCAGCGCGCCGCGCCTTGCGCTCGCCATGCGCTCGAGAAACTCGCCGTTGCCAAAACCGATCTCCGCCAGCAGGACGCCGTCGTTTCGCGACAGAGGCGCGTCCCGTGATGTTCTCAGTATATCCGTAAAATTCCAATACATGCGCTCAACTCCATCAGTTCACGTTTCGCGAACAATATTATCACATAGGGCGACGGTTTTTACACCGCCGCCCTATCGCCGATTATTCCTCTGTCCTGTGCCGCCGGGCTATTTGACGTCTCGCCAGTAGTTGATGAACGTCGAGAGCGGCGGGAAGGGGACGCCGCTCCCCCCGCTCGGGGGGACGGGCACCGTGAATTTATTGCTGTTTTCATTGCCCGGTATAATGTTTCCGTCATCTGCGTGTTTATCCATGTCTATTTTTGCGGCCTCTTTGTCGGTGGTGTAATAGTCAACGATGATTGTCTCGGCCGAGCCGCGCTTCGAGTGCGTCAAGCTCGTGATTTTGATCCCGCGAATATCGATGTGGCGGCTCGTCACTCCGCCTTGCCACGCGCCCGCGCCTGTCGTGAGCGAGATCGCGTAGATGCGGCTGGTTCCGTCGACCATGCCTCCGCACGCCGACGCGCTCTTCTTCGGAAGGAACGTCGCGCAGTAAAGAGCGCCGCCAACCAAGACGGGGCGCGCCGAGACGTACTCTTCGTCAAAACCCTTCCCCCCGCCCTGCAGGGCGATATACCAGCCGTTCGCGTCCGGGCCGATGGTATCGCTGTCATCCACGAGGCTCGTCAGGTCGTCGCGGTAGAGCGCGCGCTGCGGGTCGACCTTGAAGGCAAATATGTGCTGCCCCTTGTTGCGGATCATCGCCGAGTTATCGTTGCTGTTATTATTGTTGCGCGTTCCCGTGTTAGCGGTGCCGCCGCTCACCCAAAGCGTCGCTCCGTTCGCGTCGCCCGCGACTAGCAGTCCGTGCGGAATGCTGTGATTGTCTTTCGCCGACGCCTCGCCGTTCCGCGCGCGCAGCGTTCCGACGGTCTGTATCGTCCATTTGCTTTCCGATTGGGACGAAGCGTCGGCCCCGAATCCGCCCTCAATATTGATCATGAAGACGTTGCCTCGGTTGTCCGCCGTAAAGACCTTCGACGCGATGGACTTGTTGCGCGACGAGCGCCAGAGCGCGGGAGGAGTGATCACCATGCCCATGTACGGATCTTCGCCCGTCGTCATGGTCCCTGTTCGCAGCGCGGAGGGCATCGAGCTGAGCGAACCGCTGTTGAAAACCTTTGTTCCCTGCGAGCCTACGCTTGTCCGGTAGGCGTCGCGCGGGTTGATGAGATAAACCGCCGCGCCCGTATAGCCGTTGTTCGCGAGGTCGAGCTTCTCCTGCATTCCTCCGGCAAGCGCGAGGAAGTTGCGGCGCGAATCGTTCGGCAGATGCGCCACGCCCGCGACCGGACGCGGCATGTTGTAGCCCATCTGATAGAACGGATATTGATCGGGGTTGGAGAAGATCGGGCTTCCGGACCCCATATCGGTGTCCGTGTCCTGCGTGTAGGTCGGCTCGGACGCGCCTCCGCCCATTGTGATAAAAACCGGCCTTCCGTCCGCCTGATACCTCGTCTCTCGGAACCAGAGAAACCGCGGAGAGTCGGGCTGCGTCACCTCCATAAAATAGAGCCCGTTGCCGGCGCGTCCCAGCATCCCTGTCAGATACGTCCCCCATCCGCCCGCTCTGCCACTCTGGGCCAGGTCAAAATCCCTCAGGTAGAGAGCCCCGTCCAGAACGTAAACGGGGCGCGAGAAATAGCCCGTCCCGGTCTTGCTTGAGATTGCGCTGTCGTCCCATTCTACAAGCGCGTCATTTCCGGTTTTTGTGACGGTGAATTTGGTCGCCGCCAGTCGGTAAGGCTGCATCACGGGCGGCGGAAGGATCGCGAGATCCTCGAGCGACGCCCCGGAGGCCGTGGGGTTGATGACGTGCAGAATGCCCTCGTTGGACTGCGCGAAAAGCCTTGTCGCGCGCTTCTGAATGGACGAGAGATTTACCCAGTCGGCATAGCCGGGCAGGTCGATCATTGCGGACTTAGGCGGGATGACCATCGTGACCCCCGATTGACCGAAATCCGAGAGCATAAAGTTGCGCGGTGTTTCTTGAGTTTTACCGTAGCTGTAGTCATAGCCGTGGAGCCAGTTGATCATTGCCCTGGACGGGTGCAGCTTGCCTTCGTATTTCGACTTCGTCAGCAGGTCGCTCGTCCGCAGGCCAAGCATCTTGGCCACGTCCTCGCTGTACTCACCGCTTCCGGTGCTGTAGTTGAGCCTCTTGAACGCGGATCCGTCCCAATAGACGAGCCTGCGCCCCCCGGTGGCGGATTGGGTTCGGTTGTTCATCAGGGCGCTTCCCAACTCCCACTTCGGCGGCTGCTTCACCTTGATTTCGAGAGCGGCGTTGATCGAGCTCTGAATGCGGAAGAGCTGCCCCTGCCATTGGTCGTTCATGTTCACCCTGTAAGACGCGGCAAAGAGGTCGAACCCACCGCTGTCGTCCGTCGTCTCAAGCGACGCGGACTCGGTCATCGGGCCTTTCGCGGGGCGCAGATCGGTGTTGATTCTGCCCATGATCTCGCGCAGCGCCTCGATCAACTCGGGTACGTCGTTGGCGAAATACGGTTCCTTATCGTAGTCGGGAACCCAGTCTTTACCGTCCCATTTGGGGTCACCCGCGGCGGCCATGTCTTTGAGCTTATCCCGCAGCACGGTGTTTGACGGTTCGACAAAGCCGACCACGATCGTGCGGATACCGTCGTCGAGTTGTACGTTTTCAAATGTATTTGTTTTTCCCGAGCCGTCCTTCAGCTTCGTCACAGGATTTTTCTTCGTAAATTTAAACAGGTCCAATGCGGCCGCAGCAGCCGTGTACTCACCGGACTGGCTGTCGTCCCCCGCTGTGAACACGACCACCCAGTTGCTCTCACAGCCGTCCTTGACGGGGAAAGATATGGACGGCGCTGTGTCGACATTGTGGGCGTTCGTCAGAGGCGAGAAAAAGTCCAGAATCGTCCCCAGCGCCTCCCCCGAACCGGCATTAAAAATATTGCCGAAGGTCGAGTTGACGGCGCTTGCTTTCAATTGCTTACTCTTGGAGGAAAAAACAATCCCCGGGATATCGCCCACAGTGGTCTTGCGCATCTTCTCACGATCCAGCTCCGGGTGTCCGGGATAGAGCGCCGTGCTGAGGTAGGTTTTACCGTCAGCGAAAAGCTCCGGATTCCGAAAATAATACGGCGTGGAAGACGACGTATTGGCGTCCTCATATCCGTCGATCCACATGCGGAAAAGATCGCGCTGCCTCAGCGAATAATCCGCTATCGGAACGCGCAGCACCGCGCGGTTGATGTGTACCCACTGAGGCTTGCTCTTATCATAATCGTATAAGTCCCGCAGTACCCCGATGCGGGAGGACGCGCTGTTGGCGTACCCCCCTCCCAGCTTGGAGCCATTGCCAAGTCCTGTCGCCCACGAGGGGCCTACGCCGTAAGGAAAGGAGACGCCTTTCTCGCTCTTAAACGCTCCGAAGGGATCCTTCTTGTAAAAATCCGCCATCATCGGGCTGCTCATCTCCTGAAATGTCGTCGCCATCCCAAAGCGAAGGTTCTCAAACAGGCTCGGATCCTCCAGCAAACGCCACATGACCAGCTTCATCTTATACATGCGGCTGTCGTTGGGAACGAGCGTCTTACCGAGATTTTCCTTGCTGAACGCACTCGCGGGAGCAGTATCCGGCGAGCGCCAATAGGCCGGATCGCGCAAAACCAGCGCGTAGGGTTGAGGCTCGCCTCTCGATCCCTTCTTGAGAGATTCGAGCGGGTGATCTTCCGTGTTGAACGGGAAGTAATAATTATCCGCGTGCTTTTCCATAAAGGCCGCGAGGGACAAGCTCATGTCCTTGTGCGTGGCGTTGTTCGACGAGTCAAGATCCCTCCCGTAGCGGGTGGGATCGTGTTTGGATTTGCCGACCAGAGGCAAGCCGCCCGAGCCGTACGTGCAATCCTTGAGCATCTGCGCCGCTTTTTCCTGCGTCCATCCGCGCGCACCTTTATCCGGCAGCGTGCCGGTCGGAGTAAAAACCATGGTCGAGCCCACGTCAAGCAAGAAAAGCACGTTGGATTTTCTGCCGGCGCCGACAATCACGTCGTCCGCTTCCTGAACAACCTCGCTCTTCGGGACGCCCTCGACCACCTTCCATACAGGCGACACCCCCCACAATTTGCCCGCGTTCCAACCCTGGTACAAGAGCGCGCCCCCAAGAATCAACAGGCACACAGCGATCCTGAAATGCTTTTTATTGAATGGCCGTTCAATCAGCATTGGAATACACCCCATTTCACTTAAAATATAACGATGTTGTCGGTGTATTCTATACCAAAATACGCAAATTGTTAATATTTAGGGCGCTTTAGATTCATAATGAAATTAATGTTGGGCATGAAGGACGAGTGACTCCACCGTCAGGCGCGGCCTTTGGGTACAGACCGGTGATATGATTTACAGATAACCAGTGGATTTGACATAGCGTAGTTCGTGGTTCATAGGCGTACCTGCCCTTGGGCTTTCGTCACCGCGGACAACACCAAACCCATCGCCGCCCCCTGTCTTCGCGAGCGAAGCGTGGCGATCCAGGATAGCGAAGACAGGCATATCCAGGCCACATGGCTAGCGGCGAAGGCAAAAGTTCCCGCAGGGTTTATTCTGTCCCGCTAACGCCAGCGTTTCGTTTATTGTGTTCTGTTACGTCTTGTGGCTACGACCTGTACTCTCTGCGCCTCTTGCACAGTGCGAGAACAGCGCCCTGAGCAGCCGCGCTAGCGGCGCCGACGCAAGCTATGACGGCGATCATAATACACACGGCACACGGAGGAAAATAACAAATCGTTTCGTCTGATTGTGAGGATATTTTCTTCGCTGTGAGTTGCGTGGTTTGGATGTGTCCGTCTTCGCCACCCCTGGATCGCCACGCTTCGCTCGCGAAGACAGGGGGTTACGACGTTGGGTTTGGTGTTGATCGTAATGACTGAAACACGGGGGCAAGGCTAAAGAATCGCAAGAGCGAAGGCGAGCGCAAGCCCAATCGCGCCAAAGAAAGCCGGAGCCTTGTACCAAAAAACTTCTCCCCGGATTGGTGGGAGAAGTTTTTTGGGAAAGCAGAAGTGGTCATTCGCTTTCTGTTAGCGGTTATTGACGCCACGCGATTCTGGTGGTAACCAGGCCGTTCGGCTGACCAGCATCAGCCGACGGACTTGCGAGGCGGATTCCGCTTCCTTGCCTGCGGAGCCTCGCTTGTATTATTATACACACGTCGCCCTTCTCGTTCAACACCAATTTTTTACAAATATACGAAAATAATCGGTTTGACGCGCTGCCGCGCTTCTTGCAAAGATGGGGGGTGATGCCTTTGATGGGGTACCGTTCGTTGCGGCGAAAGAAAACGCGTTGTGCTTGTTCGCGAGGCAGGCGTACATCATCTAAAAGTAAGGCGTTCAGCCGTCTTGTTGCGCCCTTAAGGCCTTTTTGACGACTGAACGCCCCCGTGTATCAATTCTTCGTGTTCGTGTTTCCTTCCCTCAATAGTTTCTCTCCCGGCCTTCCCCGCAAGCGCGGTTCGTATGATACGCGCGCGGCCCGCGATCATTCTCTCAATCCGTAGCGAAACTCAATCTCTTCCCGGGTAAGGGTTGCGCCAAAGGGATGGCGCACGCCGCTGAAGAGTTTTCCAAAGGGTGAATCATCGAACGAAGCGAAGACGCCGCGCACCTGCGGACATATTTCTACGCCGCACCCAACCATCAAAACTTCTTGTGACAGAATTTCAGCTGTCTGCATGATAATAATGCCCCCTCTTCTGACTAAAATCCTAGCGATTCTCGGGAATCCGCACTATCCATGTGTTCAACACATTACCGTCGTACTTGAGGTCGTGGAGGTCGATGGCGGAGTCCTGCGCGCCGTTGTCGTCCGCCTCCAGAATCGCTTCGCCCTTCACATCCCCCTTGCCGGTGCGCCATGTGGCGCGGAATACGTTCGGCCGTCGGCCGGGGGTGAGGAGGAGCTTTACCTCTCCCGGTCGGCAGCCCTCTTTGTTGCAAAGGACGACGCCGAGATATGCCGCGTCCTTAAAAACACCGTGATTGTTTTTGACGATCGCTATACGGTAACGCCGCGCCTGCTCGGGGACAGGATCCCAGCTTTGGCTGACGGCCCATATGCCCTCTACCGCGTCTCTGCCGACGCGGAGAGCTTTTATCTTTGCCTTCTCGGCGTCCACAATTACCGGAGCCGCTGATGCGGCAACCGCGAGGCTCAGGAGAAGAACGAAGGTACAGAGTGTGATTGCAAGCCGCGCGCGCATTAGAAATCAGTCCTCCAGTAGTTAATATATGTGGACAGCGGGTCAAACGGAGCCTCTGACCCTCCGCCCTCGCCAATGGTAAACAGGTCGGCGCCTGACGCCTGGTTTACGATGCCTTCGTTCTCCCAATACGCCAAGGACGCATCCGCATCGGCCTTGTTCGTGACGGCGTAGCTGACGATGATCTTTTCTCTCGCGCCCTTGACCGAGTGCGTCAAGCCCGCGATTTTGATACCCTTGATCTCGATGTAACGCGACGCAACGCCGTGTCCCCACGAAGGCGCGCCCGTATCGATCGTGATCGCGTAAATCCGGCTGCTCCCGTCCACCGCGTTGTCGCAGGTCGCGGAGTCGCGTTTGGGGATAAACGTCGCGATGTACATCTTGCCGCCCATCAACACCGGCTTGGTGGTCACATACTCTTCATTGTAGTTTGCGCTTGGCGCGCTGAGCGTGACGTACCAGCCGTTGTCGCCGGCTTCGATTGTGACGTTGTCTTCGTCTGCTTTCAGTTCCACAAGATCGTCTCTGTACAGCGCCTTGCTCTCGTTCACCTTAAAAGCGTAGATATACTGGCCGTTGTTGCTGATAACTCCCGCGTTTGCGGAGTCGGCGATACGCGTGGATGTGTTTGCCGTGCCTCCGCCTACCCAGACGGAGTTCCCGTCAGACGTCTTGGTGACCACCAGCCCAAACGGGTTGCAGTGGTTATTATTCTCGCCCGTTGCGCTGCTGTTTTTGCGCAAAGACGCGACTGCTTGAATATTCCAGTTGCGCTCTATGAGCTGCGTCGCGGAGGTACCGAATCCCCTTTCCAGGTTGACCATAAAATGGTTGCCGCGGTTGTCCGCCGCGAAGACCTTTGCGGCGATCGACCTGTTCGTCTCCGAGCGCCAGAGCGCCGGAGGCGTAAGCAGCATTCCCATGTACGGGTCGGAACCAACCGCAACCGTTCCAACCCTTGCAGATGATGAGGAGAACGAACCGCCGTTAAACACCCTCACGTCCTGGTTGTTTTTCTTGTATTCCGGATTCAGCAGATATAACGCCGCGCCGACCGTGCCGTTTTGGCTCAGATCCAATTTTTCTTGAATCCCGCCCGCCAGAGCGATAAAGTTTTTCATTGAACCGCTGCCGGGTTCCTGAGCCACTCCCGCAACCGGGCGCGGCATGTTGTAGCCCATCTGATAGAACGGATAGTCGTCCGGCTTAGTGTACAGAGCGGAGTTAGCGGTCATGGTAACCGTGCCTTGCGTATATTCCGGCGCGCTGTCTTTGCCCTCCATTTGTATCAGCGTGACGCTTCCGTCTTTCCGGTAGGCCGTCTCCCTGAACCAGAGAAACTTGGGATTGTTCGGTGCCGTGACGTCCATAAAGTAGAGTCCGTTGCCGGCTCTCCCCAGCATCCCGATCAGGTATGTCCCCCATCCCTGGCTGCTGCTGCTCATATTTAAATTGAAATCTCTCAGGTAGATCGGCCCGTCCAGCACGTACGCCGGGCGTGACGCGTATCCCGCCCCCGTGGTGGAAGAGTACGTGTCGTCAATCCAATCGACCTTCTTTTCCGTGCCCGATTCGGTGACGGTGAATTTCGTAGCCGTCAGCCGATACGGCTGCATGACGGGCGGCGGGAGAATCGCCATCTGCTCGATCCCCGAACCGCTGCCGATCGGGTTGATCACGTGCAGTATGCCTTCGTTCGACTGCGCGAAAACCCTTGTCGCGCGCTTCTTAGCTGTGTCCGACGCAACCCACTCACTGTATCCGGGCAGGTTGAGAGTGGCTTCGGTCGGCGGTATCACCATCGCTACGCCGGACTGTCCGAAGTCGGATAGCATAAACTCGCGATCGGCTACTTTCGTGTCCGTGTAGTTATAGTCGTATCCAAGGAGCCAATTTATCATCGCGCGCGAAGGATGCAGTTTTCCGCTGTATATGCTCGGAGTAGTCAGGTCAGCGTTCGATAAGCCCAGCAACTCCGAAATCGCGGTGCTGTACGGAGTGCTGCCTGTGCTGTAGGTCAGTCGCTCAAAACCGTTATTATTACCGGTCCAATAGACGAGATTGCGGCCGCCGGTCGAGGTAGCCCCCCGGTAGGCAAGGAGAGCCGCTCCCAGCTCCCACTTCGGCGGGGTCTTGACCGTTATCTTGCCGGCGGCGTCGATGACGCTTACATAGCGCGTCAACTGTCCCTGCCACTGATCGTTGTTGTTAACCTTATACGACGCGGCAAAAAGGTCAAACGCGCCTGTATCTGTCTCGAGCTCAAGCGAGGACGACTCGGTCATCGGCCCTTTTGCCGGGCGTATACCCGAATTGATGCGCACCATGATCGCGCGCAACGCATCGATCAAACCCGGTACGTCGTTGGCGAAGTACGGTTTCTTATCGTAGTCGGGAACCCAATCGCTGCCGTTCCACCTGGGGTCGCCCGCCGCCGCCATCGCGGTCAGTTGAGCTCTAAGGCCTACCGTGGAGGAGTCCGTATCATCGACAAAACCCACGACTATCGTGCGGATGCCGTCGTCGAGCCGCATCTGCTCCAACGTATTAGTATTACCTGAGACGCCCGACAGCGTCGTCACCGTGTTGTTCTTCGTTTCTTTGAACAGCTTCAACGCGGCTTCCGCCGCGGAGTATTCGTCAGCCGTGCTGTCGTCGCCCGCGGTGAACACGACCACCCAGTTGCTCTCGCAGTTGTCCTTTATGGGGAACGACGATGCGGGAGCGGTTGTGGCGTTCGCCGCGTTCGGATGAGGGGAGAAAAAGTCCAGAACCGTCCCCAAAGCCTCTCCCGAACCGCGATTGAACCTGTTAAACGTCGAAGTGCTCAAGGCGCTGGCGGTAATATAGCTGCTGCTGCCGCTGTTTGTGGAGTATATTATTCCATAGCGACCGCTGCCATAGGTTTTCGTGAGCAGCCTGTTGCGGTCCAAACTCGGGTGCCCCGGATAGAGCGCCGTGCTTAGATATGTTTTGCCGTCCGCGAAAAGCTCCGGGTTCTTAAAATAATAATGGGATCCGGTACTCGTGTTGACATCCTCGTATCCGTCGATCCACATGCGAAAGAGATCCCGCTGCTCGTCCGAATAGTCCGCGATAGGAACGCGCAAAACGGCGCGGTTGATATGCGCCCATCTCTCATCGGTTTTAGCGTAAGTATATAACTGCCGCAACACTCCTGTGTATGCGGACGCGCTTTGGTAATAACCGCTCCCGGCGCTTGTGCCGTCACCCAGCCCTGTCGCCCAGTTCGGCCCCGCACCGTTGATGAAGACACCCGTCTTCCCATAATTCGGGTATTTGTAAAAATCCGCCCAAAGATGCCCGCTCTGTTCCTGAAATGTCGTCGCCATTCCGAAGCGGAGATGCTCGAACAGGCTCGGATCGTCCAGCAAACGCCACATAACCAGCTTCAGCTTGTACATGCGGCTGTCATTCGGGACAAGCGAGTTTTCTGTGAAGCCTGAAACTGCGGCACCGGGATTATTCCAATGGTCGGATTCTTTCAGAACCAGCGCGTATGGCTGCGGAGTATTGGTTGACGCCGCTCCGAGCGAGGTTAGCGGATGGCCCGTTGTATCGAACGGGAAATAATAATTGTCTATATGCTTTGCCTTAAAATCGTCCTTGCTCAGGTTAAAATCCGCGGCAACGGCGTTGTTATCAGGAGAAATCTCGCGCCCGTAACGGCTGCTGTAATTCGAGGTGCTGGCGTGCTCTCCACCCACCAGCGGCAGCCCGCCCGCGCCGTATGTACAATCCTTAAGCATACCGGCTGCCTTTTCCTGGGCGGCAGACACGCTCAGTGTTTTCCTTAAGTCATCGTAATCCGGCAGCGTTCCTGTCGGCGTGAACGTCATTGTCGAGCCGACGTCGAGCAGAAAGAGCACGTTGGCTTTGCGCCCCGCGCCCACAGACACGTCGTCGTCATCTTGGACGACCTCGCTCTTTGCGATGCTCGCTACAGTTTTGATCGTGGGGAACCCCCATAACTCTCTTGCGTTAGATTTCAGGAATAAAAAAGCCGCGGCGAAAAAGAAAATAAAGAAGAGTGCAAGGTGTCTTGAAATTTGTTTTTTCCCGGATTGACACTTACCCATATTAATCCCTCCACGGTTACGGGTTATGATGTCCTGATTATTTTCTCACTCTAGGGATTGATATTTCCTCCTCCGTCTTCGCCTCCGCCTGCTTCGAGGCCAGCGCCGCCGGTCGATAGGTTGCGCTGGAAGACGGTGCTTTCCATTCTTTTTACTTCATTGCCCAGCGTGAGAGTCGCGCGGACGAGATACGCCCCTATTGCGTCGTTCGCGGCCCCCGTGATGTTCAGCGAAGGCGGCATCAGTTCTACATCCGTCAGCGTGGCGGTGTCAACATCCGCTATGGAATAACCCGCGTCGAATATCTCCACTTTGATCTCGCCCGTCACGCCGCCCATACGAACACTGTCCGTCAATTCGCCGTCTTCTATCACGAGCATATCGGGAGCGGTGATCTTCGCGCCGCCCGTGTGGAGGTGATACCACCGGGGGACGGGGTCGAGGTTGTTACAAAGCTGTATCAGCTGAGACTTGCCGCGCTCGATCGCGTCCTGCAGCACGTTATACTCTTGCGAGCGCTGCATCGAGAGCGACGCTATGCCCGTTGAAGACTCGTATATATAAAAAGTGATGCCGATCAACGCCATGCCGATCACCGCCACGACCAAGACCGCGATCAGTGAAAAACCCTCATGGGCGCGCGTCGCGCTTCTTTTGTGCTCGCTGCGCATAGTCGTTTCCTCCTTAGTTCGGCGCATAGTTGCGAATGCGCCAGGTCGCGGCAAAATCCGCATAGAATATTCGGTCGTCCCAATCAGCGGATTTTACGCTTCCCCATCTTGCCTTGATGGCGTCTCGGGTCTGAGTGTCGTCGAGGCGAGCCTGATCGACGATTTCGCCTTCGGCAAGCACTTTCACCGTGAGCAGCCTGCGGTCGTTCGTGGTCTCGAACCAAACCGCCTTGATGCCCTCCACGCGCAAACCCGGAGGAGACAGTTGGCCGGTCGGGTCGGTATCGGATACGTCTGTTTCGTTGACCTCCGCGGCGTGGAAAACCGAATTGCTGTCGACATAGGCGGCAATCGCCCGCACGAGGTGAACGTCCTGATAAGGCGCGATCTCGCCCCTCACCAGCTTCGCCAGATCGGCGTTGGCGGCGGCGTCAGCCGCGGGCTGCGGCTTGCCGGTCACTTGAATCGTATCGCCGTTAATATTCGTGACCTTAAGCGGACTCGTATACGCGTTGGCAAACGTGATAAACTTGCGCGTATCGTCCGCGTGCCCCGAATATGCGACCGAATCTCCCGCGAGAGGCTTGGTCAGAGTCAGCGCAACCGAGGGCGTGCCTGTCGCCGACGGCGTAAAATCGGAGACGCGGGCGTTGCCGTTCTTCATATCCGCCGGAATGGAGTGCACGAGGCGCAGCACGTTGCCGGAATTCAGCCCGGTCGTGCCGTACGTCTCGGTGTTACGGAGCTCAAGAGGCTCTGTCCACCGGCTAATAGGCGCAGTGTCAAAATAATTCATGCTGTCGGTGGGGATGCCCAGCGCGCAACCCACAACAGCAACCTCGAGCGCGTTAAAGACATCCTGAGCCCGCTGCCTTGCCACGGCTTGGTCGTCCGTCTCATTGAACATGCGCGTATACCCCGCCAGGAGCGTCCCGACGACCCCGATTACGACGGCCATAATGGCGATCACAATAATAATTTCGACAAGGGAAAAACCCTTGTCAGTTAGGCGCTTGACCGGCATTTTGCCATGCACTCGGACTCACCTGCCTTCCGAGGTTCACGTTTTTCATAATAGCGGCACCCTCCCACGCGGCCTCGACCTGAATATCAGCCGAGTTCAGCGGGCCGGTGGTGACGTTGCGGTTGAGCATATACTCGCCCAGCTCCGATCTCACAGCGCCTTCCAGCTCGCTCAAATCGCCGGAGACTTGGCGCGCTTCGAGCTTCTCCAGCTCGCTCAAATTGACAATATAAGCGACGGATCCTTGCTTCGCGGCGACCGCGCTCTGCGACGTTATAACCATAACCGCCATGATGGACAGCAGCATCAAGGACAGAATCAATATCGCGATCAGCATCTCTACCAGCGTAGCGCCGGGGTGTTTATAATTCCTCCAACGCAATTGACCGAGAAACATTGGCAATAGCCCCTCTCATGAATTAAAAACCGAAAAAACATTCGCGCGCAGTTCGTTACCCGTGAAGCATAGTTCCTGATTCATTGAGTTTACTACACATTCAACCTACTTAACAATAATCCTAAAGTCCTGTTTTTTGAAAAAATTAACGAACACCCGTCGGTTTCAAATCAAGCACGGAACGCAAAACATCTCTTCCGACCGCGGGCAAGACAACGCGGCGCAAGGTACGCGCCGCGCTTGACGAATATTATGTTAATTTGAATCGAATCCCTAAAGCGCCTTCGATATTAAAACGCCCTCATGACGGCCACGGCGAAGCTGTATATTCCGTCCCCCGCAATCAGCCCGGACTCGCGGAGCTCCATTTTCGCGCCGCCGAAGAAAACGCGGTAAATGACAGCCGCGACAACTCGGTCCGTACACGAATCACCGGTGATCACCACGTCCTCCTCGGTTTAACACCAGCATCACGTCACGCGTAAGCGTGAGCGCGCCCTTCGCGAGTTCGAAGCTCATATACTCGTCGCGCATTTTCATTCCGATGGTAAACATACAGGCCCAACCTCCTTTTCATCGCTGCGCATAGACTATCGCGATACCACAAAAAACTCATCGTTTCACAGAAAGAAATTCAACCCAAACACTTGGCTGCCGCCGACAAGCATATCTCTTAGAATTTTTGTGAAATATAAGCGTATAATCATGAAGCCGGTCGACATTTGGCGACAGGAGGTGCGTATCATTTTCCTAAGCGTTCAGCACATGATCGAACAGGAAGGCTTCGCCGATTTTCAGACGCTGGCCGGTGCGGGAGGACTGCCTACGCGCGAGGTCAAGACGATCTGCGTCATCGACACGCTCGATCTCGCGGGCTGGGTCTTCGGGGGCGAGTTTCTGCTCTCTTCGGGTTTAATCTTCCGCGATAACCCCGACCTGCTGGAGAGCGTGATCGAGACCGCAAGCCGCCCCGTAGCGGCCGCGCTCAGTCTCCACTACAACACCGTCAAATATCGTTACCGAAAAATCAGCGAAATTTTGGGAACGGATTTAGAATCGTCGCCTGTGAGAACCAGCCTTGCGCTGGCTATGGAGCTATACCTGCTGGACGGGTCGGAAAGGGGTTTATATCATGGAGCATAACAAAATGCACGAGCTAATCGACGCCTCGTTTGATGAACAGCTCGGGGAGACGCGTGAGGCGCTGCGTTTTCGGAGCGTGCTGGATGAGGCGAAGTGTACGGACGAGCATCCGTTCGGAGAGGATATGACACGCGCGCTGGAGGACTTTCTCGCGCGGGCGCGGCGTCTGGGATTCCGAACGAAGAACGTAGACAACTACGTCGGCTATGCCGAGATGGGAGATGGCGCGCTGATCGGAGTATTGGCGCACCTCGACGTCGTACCGGAGGGCAAGGCGGATGATTGGAAATACCCGCCGTACTCGGGCGAGGTCGCGGACGGGTACCTATACGGGCGAGGCTCCATCGACGACAAGGGCCCGGCGCTCGCCGCGCTGTACGCCATGAAGGCGCTTCGTGACTCCGGCGCGGCTCTGGAAAAGCGCTTCCGCCTGATCGTTGGTTTGGATGAAGAGTCGGGTTCACGCTGCATTACGCGCTACAACGAGACGGAAGAAACGCCTCTCTTCAGCTTCTCGCCCGACGCGTCGTTCCCCGTGGTGAACGCCGAGAAGGGCATTCTGCGGCTGGTCGTCGAGAAGACCGCAAAGATCGGCGGCGCTTACGGCAAGGCGGAGCTGGCGTCGCTCTCGGGCGGAGACCGCTTCAACGTCGTGCCGAGCGAAGCCTCCGCATCACTGAAAAACCCGCCCGAGAACCTTGCGGGCAGCTGCGGAAACCTGAGGGCGGACGAACAGGGCGGCGTCACGACGCTCACAGCGGAAGGCGTCTCCGCCCACGCCATGGAGCCGTGGAAAGGGCGGAACGCGCTTGGGTCGCTGCTCGCCTGCCTTAACAACCTGGCGCTCGCCCCGCACGACCGCGAGCTGGTCGCCTCCGCCTACAAGCTCGCCGGCGTCGGATACTCCGGCGAAGGCCTCGGCATCGTCTCATCCGACGAGATTTCCGGAGCGCTGACCTGTAACCTCGCGGCCGCGCAAACCGCTGTCTCCGCCGACGGCACGGCGAAGACTCTCAGCCTGAAGCTCGATATTCGCTATCCCGTCACGGCGGACTCAGACCGTCTGATCGGCTTGATCTATGAAGCCGTCAACGCCGAGGGCGCTGAGCTTTCGATAGACACGCACAAAAAACCGCTGTATATCCCCGAGACGAACCGCGCGGTGACCATTCTGCTCGACGCGTACGAAAGCGTCACAGGCGACCGCCCCGCGCCCCTGGCAATCGGCGGCGGCACATACTGCCGCTTCATGCCGAACGCCGTATCAGCGGGCCCCGTCTTTCCCGGCGAAGAGGAATTCGCCCACCAGACAGACGAACACGTACCGCTTGAAAACCTCCGCAAGAGCACGCACATCTACGCCGAAGCCCTCGCGCGCTTCAACGATGCGGAGGTGTAGGGGAGAACATTCAGAACCTCCCCGCGACTAAGACCAATATATGCCTCGGCCTTAGCCGCGGGGAGGTTCGACTGTCAATCTAAAAGGCTACTCAGCCTTATCCCACCCTGTTTTAAAAACGTACGAATCGCGATCTCAAGTATATGAATATTATCCTCGCCATATGACAAGAATGCTCCTACATTCTCGCCTCGAGTCTTTACTATGCAAAAATAGCCGGGCTCGTTAAAGATTTTCAGTTCAGCCCACCTGCAAAAAACACTTTCCTCCATGACAAGCAAACTTCCTCGCACAAACTCAATGCCTGTATCATGTAGGATAACAGACCCGAAACGATATGTATTTCCCATTCGAAGACCCTCCAGATGCTCCTGCAGCAAACGAACACCGACAGCCATCCATAAACGATCAGTGAAGTCAATGAATGTCGATTTATTTGTTAATTTTATAGTGTCCTTGTAGTTATCATTCCCATAACTAATAAAGTATTCCACAATCTCTTTTGTGCCGATTAATCCGGGGTAACGCATACAAGTCCCACCCCAGCTAATTCGTGTTATCGAGTCAAGAGCCCTCAAGCGCCCATTCCATTCAATGCCATCCGGGGAAATGGATAGCCTCATTTTGAATATGAACCATCCAACTTTGGTTTCGAAGGTGATTTTGTTTCGTCGCTCTTCAAGGCTTACACCTCCTTGTTTTGCCATCTTTTCTAGCGTTTTTGCATCTTCTTCTGTTCTTTCTGCGATCAGTTCAACCTCTGCGAAGGTCTCCTTGAGCAAGTTTGTAAGTTGTTGAGGGTAATCGATTACTCCGTTTTTATTGACAATATCAATTGCTAACTTCCGAATCACTCCCGCTACACGGAGACTTGCATCGTGGTCAATACCACGGCTTTTTGCGCAAACCTGAATCGGTTGGGCAATGGAATTCCAACTCTTTACTACATAAGCAAGATTTATCATTAGAGGGCCCAAAACAGAATCAGGGCTTCCCGCACCAACAGAGGCTTTTAATCTATCGGCAAGTGATAATATAATTTCTCCCTTAGCGTCAAGATGCTTTTGTACATTTACTTCATATGAGTCAACAAGATCAGCGACAAGTATCGGACAGTCTCCCTGTCCTGACTCGGTCGCTGAATCAACTACGATGGTAACTGCCTTAACATATTCTCTTAAATCAAGATTCCCTACGGTTGATTTGATGACTTTGCGATAATGCCAACGCCGCTCTTTGATCTCTGATTCTACTACTGAGATGTCCGTTATTTTCGGAAAACCAGAGACGATTCTGTCTTCGTTAATTAGCGCTGTTAGTTTCTGTGGGTCGATATCTTCAAATGCTTGGGCGAGTTCAATAATCATTTCAGCGATGTCTTCACTTTCTTGTTGCGGCGAGTGAGCCAATACTGCCGAAAGCACGTTAGCTCTTGCGGTTGGCGGCAATATTTCAATGTCAGGCATATTTGCAATAAGCGCCAACACCTCCTCAGCGCGCTTTGGTCCTGCGCCAGGCAACCAAGCCACCTCCGCGGCTAGTCTCTTACGTGGAGTTATCAAGTCATTGCGAGCCGCCAAGCACATATCCGCTTCTAGCAACAAGCTGCGATCATCGGCAAGCTCGGTTATCCTCCTGCGGTCATCGTGAGTGGTAGCGTTTAAAATATAAAAAGGATTATGAAATAAATCCATAGGTAAATCATCCTTACTCGTCTCGGGCGAATCCGATAACGCGTTTATTTTTTAACTGTTGCTCCTTGGGGAGATTACATAGCGCCGCCGCAATATTTTCTTGATTGATTTGGGTTTTTCCGGATTTGGCTGCGAGCCTTGCGGATTCACGAATGACAAATGCCGCATCGGAGAGCGCGTTGCCGGTGAGTGCGTCAAGGAGATTTTCCAAGTTGATATCATTTGTTGTTGGTAATCCGCTCAACAGAGAATCCACCAATGCCGCAACTTCTTCCCTCGATGGCATGCCCACCTCGATAACGTGATCGAATCGACCGCGTCTGAGTATCGCGGGATCTATCATTTCAATTATGTTCGTCATAGCTACAACCAAGACCTTATTTCTGATGGCTTCAGGGATACGCCTGAGAAACTCTGCCACTTCTTCGATATGGTATAAACTCGGCTGACCTCCGAATATCCTGTCGGCAAGAAATGATTCCATCTCGTCAATGACCACAACAGAAGGAGCATTTTTGATAGCCTGATCGAATACCTCGGATATCTTTTTGCTTGTATCATGAATAAACGGACTGCCAACTGTGTTTGAATTAACATAGTAAACAGGCCAATCGATAAATTCAACAAGGCGATCTACAGCGAATGTCTTGCCGCAGCCCGGAGGACCATGCAAAATAACCGCGGAAGGAAAATCAATGCCTAACATTTGGTATTTTTCAGAGTTAAATATGATGTCAATAATATGCTCGTTGAAAAAAGCTTCCAATTGCTGTCGGCCAGGGAGTCTGAACACTCGACTGGCTCTCGCCGCATCCCGGATCGACATCGATTGTTCACATTGTACACTTAATCCGGCTGTCTTTACAATGTTTCTCAGATCATCAACTGCCATCCAATTGGTCAGGTGGGCAAGCCGACGAAAGGATGTCGTGGCAATTACAACCCCGCCGGTTAACCACGTCCCCAAAACGACTTCATCGTCAACATGACGCGATAACGTCCAAGTCGGGAGTAGCCTCGAGTATTGCTCCACATAAATCGCGTCATGAAATGACACATCCACGGAAAGTTTTCTCGACTCCTTGAGAGCCGTAGAAAACGCCAGCGCACCAATCACAGACTCCGGTGATTTACCGCTCTCGAGCGGTTCCAGATTATACTTCTTGTGGCAACATAGGAACCCGAAGGATTCAGTCCCGAACGAAATTTCGCCGAACAATGAAGAGTCAAGAAGCCTGATTGAATTCCATTTTTCAACCAGATCCTGACGCGCAAACAAGACAGTATTCAAACCGCAAGTATTATAAATCTGCCAGTTTTCTCCACAGTGAAGGAGTGAGTGAATGCTCACGTCATTCGGCAACAGATACCCTTTCGGTAGCCACGGTTCTCTCACAACCAATCAACCCCTAATGATATTGGCAGTCTCGATAATTGTGTCGATCTCTGTGTGACCGATTTGAATCATCCAGAGCTGCGAAATAACCTCACGGAGTTTTTCAATATCATCTGAACCGATAAATTGCTCTCCAGCCTTCTTAAGCTCATCAAAACGATGTTTGTCGGTAAAGCGATGGGGTGCGCTTACCATGGCTTTGAACATATCTATAGCAAACCAGTCCTGCCTGTATAGTATCCCGAAAATCTTACTTCGCAGCTCAACAATGAGATGTTCAAAATCTCTGTCATTCCTATCAATTGATCCTTGAGCTGTCTTTGCTTGGTTATCAAAAGCTGTAATTTCCGACGGGCGGGCATATTGCCGTACAGATTCGCCGAAAAAAGACACCTGTTTGTCGAGGTCAATTTGACGAATCTCCCTGAGGTGCTCTCTTCGGATTTGAGCTAAGAGCCGTTTGATTGTGTGAATCCTCTCCATGGCTTCATGAGACTTTTCGATTTCAGCCTCATCAGTATCCATCAAGATGACGGATTCAATTTGGTGCAACGCATGTTCCAGCTTCGGATCATCAACTATTTCAGATATTTCGTCGATTCGCTGAACCATCCTTTCGCCTTCTTCGATGATCATATCTGCGGCTGCGGAATAATCGACTTGACCTTCTTGGCGTGAATAAAAATTCTTGTCCGAACGAAATGTGCTGCCAATGCAAGGAACAGATATTTCCAGGATGATATTTCCGGAATCCAATACTTCATATTCACACTCGATATCAGCACCCGCGGAGATCACGCCATCGTCAAAATCAAAGCCGGAAATCCTCATAACACCGATGGCAAGATTATCCTCGATTGGTTCTTCTATTTCACCTTCCCAAAGCTTAAAGTTAAGCGAGTTGGCAGTGCCCGCTTGGAGGGTCTCACCAGCCTTGAATGTCTTCTTGCCCTTCTTTGGCAGCGAGTCACCTGAACGAACCAGATAATCAAGTCCGGGACACCCTCCAAGTTTATCCAGCACTTCAATCGCTACCGAATGAGACGCCGGGATGGCATCAATTGCCGCAGCGGTGCGGGTAATAATGATTTTGTTGTGCTCTTGAGGGATGAGACTACCCAAAGCGTCAAATACAAACACCTTGAATGTGTTGTCGCCGTTTTTTGCCAAAGCGACGTCAATGACGGTACCATGCGCGAGTGGCAGCCTCCCCGACGTCCAGCCGGTGTCGATACTATCGATTTGCACCTCAAATCCCTGAACCACCTGACCGGTAATCTGAACGGCGATCTTTGCCCTAACATCCGGAGTACGGGAAATATAGTTAAAAGATATTGGTAGATGCTCGCCCGACGATAATTGACTGCGGCTACTTTTGCGTGATCGATTATTGGAACTCCAGTCTATTGACTCGGCGAAAAGGGCGGCACCTTCAGCCACAGCGGTCATTGGATTTACATCTATACTTCCCTGAATGCCCAGCTCAAATGCAACTTTGTCGCGTAATGGCTTGTAGTTTGTCGGGCCGCCGATGAACACAATACGTTCAAGATCGTGCGGGGAAAGGCCTGCCTTCTTAAGCGTTTCCCTCGCGGATTCTATTGATTCGTCAACACGCTCCGCGATCAACTCGTTGAATGTCTCACGCCGCAGGGGGATTTCAAGATAAATTTCCTTGCCTTCAAGATCAAAGGATTGCGTGTCCGCCGAGTAAATAACACAATCCTCGCGTGCCGACAGTTCAATTTTCGCGCGCTCAACAGCCCATGAGTTCATGCGCATGAGACGCGAATAGTCACGATTTACGGACAAATCTTCCGGGAGGTCAAAATTTTCGTGCAACCAAGGAAGGACAATATTATCGACAATCACTCGGTCAAAATCTCTGCCGCCACACATAGCAATACCGCCATGCGCAAGAAGGTTGACTCGCCCGCTTATACTTTGGGCTATTGCGATATCCAGGGTTCCGCCGCCAAGGTCATAGATCAAAAACATGCCGTCTGTATTGCGGGCTCGCATTACGCTCATCACAGCGGCTACGGGTTCTTGCATAAGTGCTACTCTGCCAATGTCCGCCATGTTCGCCGCTTGCATGGTAGCGTCCTTTTGCATCTGGTTAAACGCGGCTGGAACTGTGATTACGGTTCCAGTTGAAGGATCGTTACGTATTTCTTCCGGCAAATAGCCGAATAAAGTCCTAAGAACCTCCGCGGAGCATTCCTCCGGGGTCTTTGTAATATTTACGGCAGGAAAATTAATCGGCGTACTCGTCCCCATAAGCCTCTTGAACAGGACAGCCAAATTGTCCGGGTAAAGCGGGGCCACGTCTGAAGCCCTCTTGCCGATATGTTTATTGCCGCGGCGGTCGATGTATATTGCTGAAGGTGTTACATCATTTTGTTCAGGACTCTTCCAAATTCGGACTTCCGAGCCATCATAAGAACAAATCGCGCTGTTAGTCGTACCCAGATCAATGCCAACAAAATTGTTCATCGTTCATCCTTCCGTAAAATGACAGTACCCGGCTTAACCAAGCCATCTTTCCCCATAATGATTGGCTCGAGCATGCTATCAACCACCAAAGAATCACTTATTTCAAAATCTCCGATGTTTAAAGGAGTAGCCGCTATGCCGGGATCGAATGATGAGCCCTCAATATCGACAATTTCCAGCTCAACTTGCGCCAGTGACTCTTCAATTTTCTTCGTAAACCATAGGAGTTGCCCTGCGTATCGGTTCCTTTCTCCAGCATCGAGCTTTGACACCGCACGTTTGAAAACTCGGGCAAATCTCCAAGAATCTAATGCCATGTTCACTAACGCATCACGCATGATGTTAAATGATTCGCTGCTTTGTCCTGAATCAAGCATGTTATCTCTCCCCAAGCGCAAACATATTGAGCCAGCCGTACTAAACATGTTGGCCACGCACATTCTGCCCATCACCTCTTGTGCTTGAATTTGTTTACGATATCCATAAGTAAGCATTTTACATCTTTTCTGATTAAAATGAAAGAGATAACGTTCCCCTAAACACCCTCCTCCTTCAAAAACCAGCGGAGGATTTCGTCGAGCTGGTCGAAGTCTATCAGGAAAGCGTCGTGCCCGTTGTCGCTCTCAATCTCTTCATAGTCGGCGCGGGCGCGGGCTTTGCCTGCGTAGCGGGCGATCTCCATAACCTGCCAGTTGGGGAAGAGTATGTCGCTTGATATTCCGACGGCGAGCAGGCCCTTGCCGCGCAAGACGGAAAAGACCTCCTCAAGGCTGCCGCGTCCGGCCGTGACGTCGTGCAGATCCATGGCTCGCGTCGTGTAGAGATAGCAATTGGCGTCAAAGCGCGAAACCAGCTCGTTGCCGTGATGCGCAAGGTAGGTTTCGACCTTGAATTTCGCGTCCCACTCCCCAAGGCTCTTGTCCGCGTCCGCAACGCCGCGCATCCAGCGCCCCGTAAAGTTCTGTTCGCTGCGGTAGGTTATCATCGCGAGCATCCGCGCCGTGGCGAGACCCTTCGCCGGCCCCGGGCCGTCGTAGTAGTCGCCGCCTTTCCACTCCGGATCGGAGAGGATCGCCCGGCGCTGCACCTCGTTGTATGCGATAGCCTGCGGGTACAGCCGCGCGGGCGCGGCGATCACGCCGCAGTTCATCACGTCGTCCGGGAAACTCAGCGCCATCTCGAGCGAGATCATGCCCCCGAACGAACCTCCGACGACCGCGGCTATCTTCGGAATGCCGAGCGCCTCGAGCGCCGCCTTCTGCGCGCGCGCGACGTCGCGCGGCGTGACGACGGGGAAGGTCATAGCCCATGGACGCCCCGTCTTGGGGTTGATTGTCTTCGGGGACGTGCTGCCGTAGGGACTGCAGATGTTGTTGAAAGCTATCACGCAGAGACGGTTGGTGTCGAGCGCCTTGCCGGGGCCCAGCACCGGATCCAGCCACGCGCCGGGCAACCCCGGCACATCGGGGCCCGCGAGGTGGTGACTGCCTGTCAGCGCGTGACAGACGAGCACGACGTTCGAGCCATCCGGCGCGGGGTCACCGTACATGGCATATTTTTGCTCGACCTCGGGCAAACATTTGCCCGAATCAAGCGGTAGATCATATATAGTCACACTGCCGATCTTCTCGAACAACGAACTTCCCCCCACTGGAATCAATTCTCTTGCTTATTCGCGTATAGCATACCAAAGCAACGCGTACTTTAGGGATAATAATCATGGCTGCGGGTAAATTTCCCAAGCATTATAATAAACATTGAGGGGATAATCAAAATTACTTTGCGAGGTGTCTGCGAATGTGCGGAATCATGGGATACGTCGGAACAAAAGGCGGGCAAAACGCACCGGAAGTTCTCTTAAAAGGGTTGAAGAGCCAAGAGTACCGCGGATACGACTCGGCGGGCATCGCCCTTCGGCTTGAACATGGCATAGACGTCACGAAGATCGTCGGCCGGGTTTCGGAATTGGTCAAAAAAATGGAGGCGCGCGCGGACCTCTGCTCACCCTCGACAATGGGCATAGGACACACCAGGTGGGCAACGCACGGCGGCGTGACGGAGACCAACGCTCATCCGCACGTCAGCGCAAGCGGCATGGTGACGCTGGTCCACAACGGCATCATCGAAAACGCGAAGGAAATCCGCGCGGCGCTCGAGGCCTCCGGCGTAGAGTTCAAGACCGAGACCGACACCGAAGCCGCGTGCCAGCTATTGGGGCAGCTATACGACGGCGACCCGTTGCACGCGATGACTCGCCTCTGCGCGAAACTGGAGGGCGCGTTCGCCCTGCTTGTGATCTTCCGCGACCAGCCTGACGGAATATGGTGCGCGCGCAAGGGCTCGCCGCTCGTAATAGCTCTCGCGGACGGCGCGGGCTACTGCGCGTCTGACCCCACCGCGCTGCTCGAATACACGCACGACCTGTATTTCGTGGACGAAAGAGAAATCGCGCGCATCGGAGGAGACGAGTGCAATTTTTTTAATTTTGAGGGTATCCCGAAGAGAAAGACGATTACACACCTTGACTGGGACAGCGTCATGACCAGCAAGGGCGCTTACGAGCACTTCATGCGCAAGGAGATCGGCGAACAGCCCGACGTCCTGCGCCTCACGATCGATGCGCACACCACGGTCGCGACGGTGAGCATGGAGCGGGATCTGACCTTGTCGCGCGAGGTGATCCGCGGAATTCGCCGCATTCACTTCGTCGCCTGCGGAACGTCGCACTACGCGACGATGATCGCCTCAAACATCTTGGAGTCGCTGGACTGCGAGCCTGACGTCCTCGTGGATATTGCGTCCGAATACCGCTACCGCAACGTCCCGGGCGGCAGCGACACGCTCGTGATCCTCGTCTCGCAATCCGGCGAGACGGCGGACACGCTCGCGGCGGC
>Ga0153940_1000194_pt1 | contig 35879 bp, 31 predicted proteins | sample TSNJ024MetaG_FD_104736 | JGI IMG/M metagenome (GOLD analysis project Ga0153940, IMG submission 104736) | Attine ant fungus gardens microbial communities from New Jersey, USA - TSNJ024 MetaG | ecosystem: Host-associated > Fungi > Mycelium > Unclassified | place: USA: New Jersey, Brendan T. Byrne... | reverse complement strand
TGCCAGTCCTATCTCGGCGGCTACAGTAGCTTTGCTAAGTATGCTGGCAGGGTATGATATTTCCCTGCTTGACATTTTAATGATAAGTATACCATCGACCCTGATCGGAGTATTACTGGGCGCTTTGTTCAGTATGCGTGTAGGAAAGGAATTGCACGAAGATCCTGAATATCTCCGGCGGGTAGAGGATGGCATGTTTGCTAAAAGTACCTCGATAGAAAAAATAGATTATAAGTTGAAGAGTAAAGCGGGATTGTCTGTCCTTATATTTATTCTGGCAACTGTCTTTATCATCCTGCTCGGATCGGTGGAAAGTTTGCGTAAAATAGGAGGCAATACTTTGAATATGCCCATCATTATAGAAATATTGATGCTATCTGCCGCCGCCCTTATCCTGCTTACCACAAATACAAACGGGATAAAAGCTGCACAGGGTTCTGTCTTTATTGCCGGAATGCAGGCCGTAGTTGCCATATTCGGAATCGCTTGGATGGGGGACACTTTTATCAATGGGAATATGGAGCAGTTACGCGCTTCCATCGAAGGAGTCGTGACTTCAATGCCCTGGATATTCGGAATCGCTCTGTTTGTAATGTCTATTCTGCTATATAGTCAGGCCGCTACTGTACGGGCGCTAATGCCTCTGGGGATTGCATTGGGAATATCTCCGTGGATGCTGATAGCTCTTTTCCCTACTGTAAACGGATATTTTTTCCTGCCGAACTATCCTACTGTGGTAGCGGCTATTAATTTCGACCGTACGGGAACTACCCGTATCGGTAAATGGGTTTTGAACCATTCCTTTATGTTGCCCGGACTGGTTGCGACTATCGGAGCCGTGTGTACGGGCTTATTGATGATTATGCTATTGGGAAAATAATACGCTATCCTGTTATTCAATAGTAAAGGTGCTGAGTACAGCCCTGTGATCGGATGGATACTTATTAAACTTTATATTGCTCAAAGGACTTTCTTCTCCTACAATCTGAGAATTCTCCAGTTTGATATTGTCCCCTGAGAAGAATACAAAATCGATACGGTCCAGGACTTCTGTATATGCTTTTGTCTCAGGCAGAGTTGTCCATGTATGTCCGGGATCTTTGACTTCATCCGGATATTTCTCCCGATAAGAATCTTTTAGTCCGGCATCTATAAAGGCTTTCGTCGATGGCCATGCGACAGCTATTTTACACAGCTTTGCCTCTACAGCCTTGTCTGTCCAGTCCAGACAGGATGGCTCGTTAAAGTCTCCTGTTAAGAATACCGGATACCCTTCTTTCTGAACGGTCAGAATATCTGATATATTAGATTTAACCTCTTTTTCACGGGATTTTTTCGCAGATTCAATCGCTTCAGCCTCTGTGGAAAGAAAGGGAGCTCCACAATATTCGATTCCGTTCAGTTGGTATGGTTCGTATGGGCAATATATCAGATGCACATTGAACATCCACACAAAATGGCTGTCATCTATCTTTATTTTTACTCCTTGCTTATTCTCCGATGTGTCTACAATGGGGTATTTACTAATGATGGCTGTACTTCTTCCATATACATAAGAATGCCAGTTCAGACTGTCTGCTATCTGTTTTGCCGTATTCTGGTCTTTACGCGTGGCTTCCTGTATGCCTACAATATCCGCTCCGCTGTTTACCAGCACATCAGCCGTGGCTTCGATGGATTTACCGCCCCCCATCCATATATTAAAGCTCATTACGTTCAGAGATACAGGTTCGGAACTTTGCTTGTTGCGACAAGATGCTGTTGTTACAAGCAGGATAAACGATAATAAAATAAATCCGGATATGTTTTTCATATTATATTGAGACTATATGTTTTTTTGAGGATACAAGATACATCTTTACTTGGATACTACAAAATAAGAAATGATTGAAAACTATTTCGTATTTTTGTTCCCTCTAAAAGTTTTAAGGTCACAGACCTGTTTATTATTTTGGTAAATGAAGCAACAATAGTAAATTATGATTCAAAAATGTGTCATTAAGTTCTATTTGTTACTAAATGATTAATTATGGAAATTGCAAGTAAATACAATCCTGCAGAAGTAGAAGACAAGTGGTATAAATACTGGTTGGAAAACAGGTTCTTTCATTCCGAACCCGATAGTCGTGAACCTTATACGATTGTTATCCCTCCACCTAACGTCACCGGTGTGCTGCATATGGGGCACATGTTGAATAATACTATTCAGGATATACTTGTACGTCGTGCCCGCATGATGGGTAAGAACGCCTGCTGGGTGCCGGGGACTGACCATGCCTCCATTGCAACCGAAGCAAAGGTGGTGGCAAAACTGGCGTCGGAAGGTGTAAATAAATATGATCTTACACGTGACGAATTCCTGAAACATGCATGGGATTGGACTCACAAACACGGTGGGATCATCCTGGAACAGCTAAAGAAACTGGGAGCGTCGTGCGACTGGGATCGTACGTGTTTCACTATGGATGAAAAACGGTCGGAAAGTGTAATAAAAGTATTCGTAGATTTATATAATAAAGGACTTATTTACCGCGGCATCCGTATGGTAAACTGGGACCCTGCCGCCAAAACGGCGATTTCAGATGAAGAAGTTATCCATAAGGAAGAGCATGGAAAGCTGTATTATATAAGGTATAAACTAGCCCCCCTGCCCCCCGAGGGGGGTGTGGCTGACGCACCAAAATATCAAACTGCAAAATGGGATAATTATAATTTGCTAAAGGAGCATGCGAAGGATATGCGGAAGTTTTCGACTGAGGCTGAAAGTGCTTTGTGGGAGATGTTAAAGAAAAAGCAATTAGGAGACAAATTCAGAAGACAACATGTTATAGAGAATTTTATAGTTGATTTTGTTTGTCTGGATAAGAAAATTATTATCGAAGTTGATGGAAAATACCATAATGAACCGGAAATTGAAGCAGCGGATAAATTAAGAGATGAGATTCTAAACGATTTGGGATACAGTGTTCTCCGCTTTACAAACGAAGAAGTGATAGCACATACTGAATCTGTCTTATCCAAAATACAAGACTCTCTTAGTAGCTCCCCCTCCGGGGGAGTTGAGGGGGCCGATTTTGTGGTAATTGCTACCACCCGTCCCGAAACTATTTTCGGTGATATCGCTGTATGTATCAATCCAAACGACCCGAAAACAGCTTTTGCGAAGGGGAAGAAAGTTATTGTACCTATCGCCAATCGTGTTGTACCTATTATAGAGGATGAATATGTGGACATGGAATTCGGGACAGGATTTCTGAAAGTTACTCCTGCTCATGATGTGAACGACTATATGCTGGGCGAGAAATACAATCTTGAAGGACTCGATATTTTCAACGATGATGGTACATTGAATTCATACGGGCTTCAATACGAAGGCATGGATCGTTTCGATGTGCGTAAGAAGATAGAGAAGGATTTGCAGGAGTTGGGTCTGCTCGAAAAAGCAGAGGCATATACCAATAGTGTCGGATACTCGGAGCGTACGCATGTACCTATCGAGCCGAAATTGTCGATGCAATGGTTCCTGAAAATGGAAAATCTGGCAAAACCGGCACTCGATGCAGTTGAAAACGATACGATCAAATTCTATCCTGCCAAGTTTAAAAATACATACCGCCATTGGATGGAAAATATTAAGGACTGGAATATAAGCCGCCAATTATGGTGGGGGCATCAGATTCCGGCTTATTATATCCAAGCCCCCCTCAGTCCCCCCGAAGGGGGAAGCTGGGGCTTTGTGATTGCCGAAACTGAAGAAAAGGCACAAAAGCTTGCAATCGAAAAATATCCATCCTTAAAGGAGAGTGGTTTCCAACTCGTTCAGGATGAAGATTGCCTCGATACATGGTTTTCTTCATGGTTGTGGCCGATATCTGTTTTCGATGGAATAAACCATCCTGAAAATGAGGATATAAAATATTATTATCCGACTAATGACTTGGTGACAGGGCCGGATATCATATTTTTCTGGGTAGCCCGCATGATTATGTCCGGATATGAATATCGTAATAAGGCTTGTTTCGAAAACGTTTATTTTACAGGGATTGTACGCGATAAAGAGGGGCGTAAGATGTCGAAACAATTAGGTAACTCTCCTGATCCGCTCGATCTGATTTCGAAATACGGAGCAGACGGCGTGCGCATGGGATTGCTGCTCACTGCTCCGGCAGGAAATGATATTCCGTTCGATGAGGCTCTTTGTGAACAGGGGCGCAACTTCAATAATAAGATATGGAATGCTTTCCGTCTGATAAAAGGCTGGGAAGTGGATAAGAATATTGAACAACCCGAATCGGCCAAAATAGCGATAGAATGGTTTAAGAATATATTGGCTAAAACGATTGCAGAGCTCGACGATTCTTTCGGTAAGTATCGTTTGTCGGAAGCTCTGATGGCTGTCTACAAACTATTCTGGGATGAATTCTCTTCGTGGTATCTGGAAATGGTGAAGCCTGCTTACCAGCAGCCGATAGACGCTGGGACGTACGAGGCTACACTTGGCTTTTTCGACTCTTTGCTTCGTCTGCTTCATCCGTTTATGCCGTTTATAACAGAAGAATTATGGCAAGCGTTGGCCGAAAGGAAAGAAGGAGAGAGCATTATGGTTTCCGATATGCCGAAAGAATCTTCATCTGATAACGGATTGCTCGAAGCCTTCGAAAAAGTAAAAGAAACCATTGCCGGAGTGCGTACCATCCGCCTGCAAAAGAATATACCGAATAAAGAGGAATTATCGCTTGAGGTTATCGGTGAATACAATGCTGCTTTCGATAGTGTTATTTCCAAGATGGGAAATCTTACTTCAATAAAGACTGTAAGTGAAAAAGATGTTACGGCGGTATCTTTCTTAGTTGGTACAACTGAATTCTCCGTACCTCTGGGTAATAATATTGATGTAGAAGCCGAATTGAAGAAACTGAACGAAGAGCTCGTTTATCTCGAAGGATTCCTTAAATCGGTAGCGAATAAACTCGGCAACGAAAAGTTTGTTGCTAACGCCAAGCCTGAAATTGTAGAAAACGAGCGCAAGAAACAGGCAGATGCGGAGAGTAAGATAAAAACGATAAAGGAAAGTATTGCTAATCTTAGCAGGTAATTTCCCTAATCACCTGAAAAATAACATAGAGGAGCTGCATTTGTAGCAGTTCCTTTCTTTTTAACCCAAAAAGATAAATAATATGGCTCGTATTTTATACTTCCCTTACCAATGGTTAATATTTGTTCCATTGCTGATTTTGGCTACTATCTGGTGTACGCTGACGATTATAATAGGGTCTGTCATCGGCAATAACAAATTCTGGGGATATTACCCCGGAGTGATCTGGGGTAGGTTTGTATGTATGGCCGCATTATTAAGAATCAAAATTAACCGGAATGAGAATCTCGATAAAAATCAGTCGTACGTCTTTGTGGCCAATCATCAAAGCGCGTTCGATATTTTCCTGATATACGGTTATTTGGGGCATAATTTCAAATGGTTGATGAAGCAAAGCCTGAAAAAGATGCCTTTAGTAGGTTTTGCCTCCGATAAAGCCGGCCATGTCTTTGTAGACTCCACTACCCGCAAGGGAATAGTGGATACGATGCGAAAAACAAAAGAGACGCTCAAAGATGGTATGTCTACTGTTGTTTTTCCGGAAGGCCACCGCTCTCCGGACGGGAAGATGGCTGAATTTAAGAAAGGCGCCTTCCAGACGGCGCTTAGCCTTAAACTGCCGATAGTTCCGCTTACTATCGATGGAGCTTATAAGGTATTGCCTATCCATTCGTGGATAATGAATCCTGTGAAAATAACGCTTACTTTCCACGACCCGATAGAAACCGCTGATCTCAAATCGGACGACTTGCCGGAGTTGATAGATAAGGTACATGCGATTGTAGGATCGTCGTTACCTAAGGGAAGTAAATGAAGTATGGCTTTTTAAGAGCCGGATATATTATCAAGACTTGTAATAATGGATGAAATATTGATTCGTCCCATAGAGGAAAAAGATAACAAGGAACTTGCCGCTTTAATCAGAGCTGTGTTTGAAGAATTTGGCTCTGAAAAAGTAGGTACGGTATATAGTGATCCGGAAACAGACGCTCTTTTCCGGTATTTTTCCAAAGCAGGAGCCGAATACTGGGTTGCAGAAGAAAATGGGTCACTTATAGGGGGGGGCGGCATATATCCAACGAAAGGATTACCTGACGGATGCGCCGAGTTAGTCAAGCTTTATTTATCACCTTCAGCCAGAGGAAAAGGTCTGGGGCTCCGGTTGTTTGATAAATCAGTAAAGAGTGCTATTAAACTGGGTTATAAACAACTATACCTCGAATCGTTTCCTGAGTTTTCCAAAGCTGTGTCCATGTACGAGTCTTTCGGTTTTAAACAGTTGGATCATCCTCTTGGCAACTCCGGACATTATGCCTGTACTATTTATATGATTAAAGACCTCTGAATATCACCGTTATGCTCAATAAGATAAAGTCGTATATGATGCCTATAGCCATGATTACAGGGATTGTATTGCATCGGTATATGGGGGGATTATCTTTTCTTACTCCTTACCTTATTGTAGTAATGCTGCTTATTACTTATTGCAATATTTCTTTCAGGGATATTCAGTTCACACGCCTTCATCTTTGGCTGATACTAATACAGGTTGCCGGCAGTATCGCCGTTTATTTACTCCTGTTACCCGTACACCCGATAATCGCGCAGGGAGCGATGATTTGCGTTCTTGCTCCTACAGCTACATCGGCCCCTGTCATTACAGGGATGTTGGGCGGCAATGTAGCCAGCCTGACCGCATACAGCCTGCTTAGTAATATGACAATAGTTGTTGTCGCCCCTCTTATATTTGCATTTACCGGGGAAGTAAATGCTACGTCTTTCGCCGATTCGTTATGGGTTGTCTTTCAGAAAGTATTCATATTGTTGTTCCTGCCGTTCTTTGGAGCTCTCCTTCTGCAAAAGTTTTTGCCGAGAGTACATTATGAGATACAGAAAGCGAAAAGCCTTTCTTTCTACATCTGGTCTGTTGCACTGGTAATTATCACAGGAAAAACCGTTCAGTTTATTTTAGATCAGGAAAGTCCGAATTATGTTGTAGAAGTAGGTATCGCGTTAGCAGCTTTGGCCGTTTGTATTTCTCAGTTCTTAACCGGACGTAAGCTGGGCCGCGTCTATGATGATACTGTTGCCGGAGGACAAGGACTCGGACAAAAAAATACCATCCTTGCTATCTGGATGGCGCAAACATATTTGAATCCTATTTCATCGATTGGTCCCGGGGCGTATGTACTTTGGCAAAATGTAGTAAATTCTTTTCAGGTATGGAAAAACCGGAAGAGTTTGTAATAGGTTTAATTTACGCTGGCTTTAGGTTGTACAAAGATATCTGATGGCACCAGCACCATATTTTTTAGATATTCAAATTCCAGTTCAAAACATTCGCTGAATATTTCATCAGCAAACGCATCTTCAAGTTGTTTTATAGTCCAGAATTTTCCATTCATTTTTCCATTTTTCTTTATTAAGTCCTCATCATCGATATTTGCTGTGAATAAAAATATAAGACGTCTTGTGTCTTCATTCTCAAAGACATATTTCAGCAGGAATTTAATGGAAAAATCTATCTCATCACCTACCATTTTACGGATACTGTTGCGTGCAGCCAAATTGATCTCATGGTTGAAAAGCATGTATTTTTCGAAGGGATAGTCAAGTTTTCCCGGATTTAATATATCATTCAGAGGCCTTTCCTGTAAATACACTTTAGATTTTGAAATCAATGCTACTCTGACCACAGGATGTAAGAATTTGTTTTTCATGTTTATGGATACATTCTTTGCAATCTTACCTGTAACTTCACCCTTCTCTGTAACGATCGGGATCCATTCCTCTATCCTTAATTTGGCTACCAGATTGCTGATTTTGAGAACCTGATAGACCCCTATTGATAGAATGATAAGAATTGGCAATATAGAGAAGATTATAATTTCGGAGATATGGACGTTCTGGCTATTGACAGTGAACTGGCGATACAGCATTATGCCGAAAATATGGAGAGTGAGTCCATACTGTATCAATGTAGCCGTTTCGTAAAATTCATTTAACAGGGCCTTTTGAATCAGGTTCTTCTGGCGGAAAAAGTGAGCGGCCATATATGTCTTACTAGCCCTGAGCAGCATGAAAAGACAGATTATGATAACTTCACAAATGACAACATACGTATTAGGCTTTTCTACGTACGGATGAATGATAAGCCATATAATAAGGCTGATAAGGATGGAAATACCTGAAATATAGAATGTCGCACTAAAAGCCCGGCTTTTATAATACATCCGGAAGAACAATTCTCCAAAAACAGCCAGGGCAAGGCCTGCACATAATGCAAATTGTTCCATTACGTTCATTGTATGTAAAATGATGAACAGGATGAACGGGAAGAGTCCTATTACAGGATTTGAAGCGTGCTTTCTTAAACCTTTACTTAACATTTTTATTAATTCTATTATCCGAGAATGGTTATGTGAGTTTGTTTTTTCAAGTAATAGTGCTTTAAATACAATAAAGCAGGTTCATTAGGCGTAGTCTCGTCACAATTTATTATTCTCTTTAGTATTTAAACAAACTATGTGAAATTTTGTTTGATAAAATCCCTTAATTGTTCTTGAAGAAATTGCATTAAATCATTTTTCATATTCTTTAAATGTGAAAAATTTATTTATGGCAAATTGTATCGCAGCAACAATGAGAATAGCAAATACTTTGGCCTGCATATCATCTATTTTCATAACACCGATGAATAATGTGAGTAACATCGAACTAATGACCATACCCACTATCGCAATGGAGGCAAAAGACATGAAACGCTTCAATTTCTTATCTGTAACCTTGAATGTGAAATAACTGTTGAGAATGAAATTGTTTATAACGGCTAGAGTCTGACTTATTATATTGGATATGAGTATGTCCAGCATGCCTATGGACATATTTCCTTTCAGCAATGAACTTATCGTTGCCGAAAACGGATAATGCACGGAAAACTTATTTACCAACAGGTAAAATATTCCCATATCTATTATTAATCCTACAACACCGACCAGACCATATTTGATTAATTGTCTGACGGCTTTTCGTTTAGCCAGTCCGGTTAACTGCTCCTTCATGTGTGCTTTTAAGTTTGTCTGAATACGCTAATTCTTCTTTTCTATTTTGAAGAAGAGTATTTCGTTTTTGTTTTCGTTCATTTTATCGCTCGATTCGAGCAGAGTGAATTCATACTCTTTATATTGTTCTTTTATTCTCTCTATATCGAGTTCTAAGGCGATAAAGTAGCCAGAGTCGGGTTTTTCTTTTTCTATATTCTTAAAACTGTTGTGCATCGAGAAATTAAGAGAATACAGATTTCTGTAGCTCTTCAGGTAATTAGTCACATATACGTTGTCATTAAGGTCATACTTCTTCGCAAGGAGTTCGGCAAACGGGCGGGTAGAATACGCGTCTTTGTAGCCCGGTAGCAAATATGAGTCCATAAATATATTTATTGCCAACATGAGTCCGAATCCAGCCATCAGTATTTTCAGATTCATCTTTTTTCTCAACAGATAGAAACTGTTTACTATGGCGGCAAGCAGTATAGTTATCCCTAACAGACCAAGCCATCCCGGATACCGGAATAACGTAAAAAATACATGAATGTCCCGCAAGGTCCTTTCTCTTTTCGACAGGGATTGCGCCATATCTTCGGTTATTATACCCGTATATGCTAATATTACCACCAATAATGCCAGTATACCTACAGACAACAATATTGAGGTAGATATACGCACTGCCATTGGTTTGGCATCTGTAAGAAAGATAAAGAAACGGGCAATAAAGATGGCAATAAACGGATAAGTGAGCATAATATATGTACTCCGCTTTGAGGCGGGAACCGTAAAAAAGATTATGGTTACGACCGTTACAAGCAGACTGAACAGAAGTACCTTATCCATGGACATAATTTGGGAAATGAAGGATTTTATTGTCCCTGATGGTTTTTTATACCGGATAAAGAATAAGGAAATTGCCAGCAATATAGTCCACGGAAGAAATCCTCCTATAAGAGAAACAGGATAATAATACCATGGATTTTCCACTCCCAATTCATAATCTATATCCAGACTTGAAGAATCGAGACGCAGAAAACGTCCGAAATTCTCGGCAAAAACTTTATCCAGAAATGCGTCTCCCTGAATCTGGTATGCTGCATAGTACCAAATGAGTGGGACTATGAGAGCCGAGGCTAATATGGCAAGGCATTTCAGTGCGGATTTAAAGAAGTTTTCCCGCCGGGTGAGTAAGAATATTCCGAAAATAAGACAGGGAAGGAGGGCTCCTACAGGTCCTTTAGCTAAAGTAGCCAGACTAAGAAAGGCCCAGGCTGATAGAAGCAATCCGAAGCGTCGTTTTTCATACCATGTATATAATTGAATCAGTGCGGCAACCATCAGGAATGTGAGCAACATGTCTATCCGTGTAGTCATAGCCGCCCGATGTATTTCGAAACAGGTAATTATTATCAGACAGGATATGAAGGCTTCCAATACAGGACGGCGGCGGGCAAAAAACATGAAACAAATGCCTATCATGGCAATAAATGCAATCGCTGAAGGCAGGCGAGAAGTGAATGGTGTAACTTCTCCTTTGTTTATGGCAAGGGAAAAAGCGGAAATGAGCCAATGATTCAACGGGGGCTTGTATGCGAATTCATCGGCATAGCTGGAAGGGATGATCCATTCTCCCTTTTCGATCATAGATATGGCTAATGCCGCCTCGCGAGGCTCTCCCTTAGTATAGAATTCCCCAAGTCCAATCCACGGTAATGTAGATAATGTAGCAATGAGGAGAATAAGTAGAAGAGGTTTTTGCAAGTATAGTGTTTGCAGAAAATGGGATTTCTTCATATACCTATAGTTCGTTTTTTTCTTTGCAAAGATAAGTTTTTATTCTTTTGGTAGCCATAATTCACAATTAAATATAAACAGAGCTTCTATAGCTCCCTGGAATATCGGAAAAATAGGGTGCACAAACCGGGAAATGGTATATTCTGACGAGGGGAATACTTTAAAATGTTTTAAAACAAGAACGATTCTCGCGACGATACAAAATAAATAAGTATTTTTGATCTCATATTATATTGACAATATGAATGACAGAATAAAATTATCGGTCTTAGGTTTTTCGTTCAATCAGACACAATCGGGGGCATACGGATTGGTTCTGGCGGAAGAGGATGGCATACGCCGGCTGATGATTGTAGTGGGCACTCCTGAAGCTCAGTCTATAGCGTTCAAATTGCAAGGCTCATATCCTCCGAGACCTCTTACCCATGATTTATTTCGTTCGTTACTTCATCAATTTGGTATCATTCTACGTGAAGTGGAAATATATAAATATGAAAATGGTGTTTTTTTCTCCCGTATGATATTAAGCCAGGGAGATAAAAATATTCAGATAGAGTCCAGGACTTCCGACGCAGTGGGAATTGCATTGAGAACGAAGTCCCCTATATTTACAACAGAGGCTATTATGCAGGAACAGGCGATCGTCTTTGATGAAAATTCTATTCAGGATGCAACTACTCCCGAAGATGAAAGGGATCATCTGGCCCTGGATTATTCTCTTCTTAATCAGGATGAACTGGAGACTCTATTGAAAGATGCAATTGAAGGCGAAGATTACGAATTAGCTTCTTTACTGAGAGATGAATTGAAACGAAAAGGCAAAAAATAATATCGCAATGCGTCTTTTATAATGCACTGTCCCGTTGAACCTAATCTATTCATTTCCTAATGGAAATACCTCAATCATACCAACATAGTGTTTATTGAGAAATACTTCAATAAATAATCTTATAAATAACAGGTGACTTTCAAAGCAGATATTATCTATTGTAAGTATTTCGCAAAAAATAATTAGCTTTGTGAGACTAATATTTTTAAATGAAAGACTTATGAGATATTATATAAGTTTATTATTGTTCTTCTTTATCGGGGCAAATTACGGAACAGCCCAAACAACAGTAAAAATGAGCGCTGTGAAAGCGAATAACTATGGTGTTGCTTATTCACTGCCCAAAACATCACTGGTAATTACTGTCGGTTATACAAAAAAGACGCGTAAAGCCGGAGAATTTTTTCAGTATGCCGAGCGCTATCTGAGCATCTCCAATCCTATAACAGAAGACGCGGTATCTTACACATTAGATAAAATAGACGCAACAACAAAAGGTGTGGTGGATAAAGATAAATCATATCTGGTAGAATTCAGATCAAATACGACTGCTCCGTTTGTGACACTCACAAAAGATGGCCTGATATGCGCTATCAACGATGATTATACATTTCTAAAAGAAGAAACTAAAGGAGATGCTCCCGCAGTCTCAGCAACTCTTCCAAATCCGCGCAGTTTCTTGTCCGAAGAAATATTAAGGGCCGGCTCTACAGCAAAGCAGGCAGAACTGATAGCCAAACAAATTTACCGGTTGCGCGAAAGCCGTAACAATATTCTGACCGGGGATGCCGATAATATGCCGCCTGATGGCAATGCCTATAAACTGGTGATGACTCAGCTGGAAGAGCAGGAAAAAGCGCTGACAGCCATGTTTGCCGGGACAGAGACGGTGGAAGCGGCAACAAAAGAGTTTGTTGTAATCCCTGATGAAAAAAATATAGATAACCGTATTATCTTCCGTTTTTCTTCCAAGCTGGGTATTGTGGGTGCCGACGACCTTTCGGGTTCTCCTGTGGCCCTGACGCTAAAGAATAAAGAGCCAAGGGAAGTACAGGTGCTTACCCCTAAAGAAGAGAAAGATATGGAAAAGAAATTCTCGGCAGGGATAATTTATAACATTCCGGGAAAAGCCGGTTTGCAGATATCATATAACGGGCGAAACTATGTACAGAAGGATTGCGACATTGTACAATATGGCGGGCAGGATGTACTCGTGCCAAAGATGTTTGATAACAATAAATTACCGATAAAGGTTGTCTTCTACCCTGATATGGGAGCGATAAAACAGATCATTCAATAAGCAAATTTAAATATTAGCCGATTAGCAAATACATACAAAAATGTCGGCTTTGTCTGCTTCTTACGAAAGTTACGAGTTGCAAAGTTCTGTTGACTGTTAACTGCTAACTGAAATACATGGCTTTAGAAATAGAACGGAAATTTTTAGTCAAGGACGACTTTAAACAACATGCCTATGCACATGAAGATATCGTGCAGGGCTACCTGTCTTCTGTTCCCGAACGTACCGTCCGCATCCGTATAAAAGGAGATAAGGCGTATATTACGATTAAGGGTGCAGGGGATGAGTCGGGTATGTCCCGTTACGAATGGGAGAAAGAAATACCCGGAGAGGAAGCCCGTGAATTGATAAAACTATGCGAACCGGGCATTATAGATAAAGTGCGCTATTATATTAGGAATGGGATTCGTAAATTTGAGGTGGATGAATTCCATGGTGAAAATGAAGGGCTTATAATGGCCGAGATAGAACTGGGCGATAAAGAAGAAGAATTTGACAGGCCTGACTGGTTGGGAACCGAAGTTACAGGAGACAGCCGTTACTATAATTCATCTTTGGTAAAATATCCTTATAGGGAATGGACGAATGAATGACGAATGAAAAATTAAGAATAAGGAAATAGTGTATTAGCATCTGATATACCAGCAAGCTAAAAACTTATTACCTATTACTCATTACTTACTACTTATGTAAAATATGATCGATACCGAAGTAAAAGTACATGACAACTTTTCATTAGAGTTTAAGATTGGCTTTATTACCAATAAAAACACTAAGGATGTGAATGATTTCAAGATCAACACGTGGTTGTTTTTGCCCAATAGTCTCGATATCAATCGTTCTACCTATAAGAAAAGTGACTTTTACAGGGATGTAAAGAATAATATCCGCCTTATTACACCCATATATTCTCTGGCCGAAATACTTAAAGCGGGGCGGGGGCCTTTACCGCGTTTACAGAAAGCACTGGACGATTTGGCTGTGAATCCTGCCGATGAGATAAGGTCGGAGAGTTTTGTCTATCAGGTGAAGATGTTTGTTTGTATCCTCAAAAGCGCGCTGCGCCGCCACGTACAGATAATAAAAAATACGGCAACAGATGAAAAAATAGCTTTGCATGTCGAAAATTATATACGCGATATCAGGGATATAGCATTGCAATACCGTGAAATGTGGGATGAATTGACTAAACCCGATATTACTCAGCAACAGAGGGAATTCTTCCTCTATGGAGATGACTTCCTTGGGAATATCACCGAGCAATACACATTCCAGATCATGAGATTTCTGGAAGGCCGTCCTGTATATGCACGTTTGAAGCCCGAATTACACCGATTGGTGGAAGACGAAATCGCTCATCGTAAAAAACGTGGATTCAGGTTGTTGGATAAGGACGACGAAAAACATAATAGTCTTGTTATTTCTCAGCGTAATATCTTGAAGAAACTTGTAGAAAGCGACCTGTTTTTGCAAATAGTGCGGAAAAAGGACGGATTACTGGCCGAACAGTTTTATTATAGTATAGCAGCAGGTATAGCCATGGTGTTTGCCACTGTCGTGTCCTTTTTTGCTACGTTACGGTTTGGTAATTTTACCACCGACTTGTTTATTATACTGGTCTTCAGTTATATGTTCAAAGACCGGATAAAAGATATGATGCGCTATTATTTTTCATCCAAACTGGGCAAAAAGTATTTCGATACTAAATTGAAGCTGAGTATCCGTAAACAGGAAATAGGATGGATAAAAGAGGCTTTCGATTATATAGAAGAGAACAAGTTGCCGGAAGCGGTTCGTAATTTAAGGGCCCGCTCGCCGCTGGTGGAGGCCGAAAACCAATTCTATGACGAAAAAATCGTACTTTATCGTAAATGGGTAAGCCTGTCGAGGGAAGATATAGAGAAGTATAAAGAATACCGCTTATCGGGAATCAATGACATCACCCGTTTCAATCTGATGAACTTTACTCAGAAAATGGATAATCCTTCGATTCCGCTTTATATGTCCGATGAGGAGAAAGGTTTCGTGACACTGGAGGGCAATAAAATATATTCACTGTACTTTATAGTACAATGCATATCCGATAAAGACGAATACTACAGAAAATACCGTGTGTTATTCAACCGCAATGGGATTGCAGATGTAAGCGAACTCGATTAGATAAAGTTTAAAGGCAGATTCCTGCGTTTCTTTTTCTTATTATTCTGAACATAAGCATATACCGCAACACTGGCTACGGCAGCTACTAAAGTTACGGCTAATACTTTTTTTGTCATATCGTTAATTTTATATCAAATATATATTAGTATATAGTAAAGGTAATAACAAAATCGGAATATAGGCGTATACAAAACAAGAATATTTGAGATATAAAGACAGTCTCTTTATCCAGGCCTGAATTTCAACTTAAAGCCATTCTCTGCCACATAGACACCCAACAGGATAAATACGGAGCCAAACAGCGCGACGATAGTGATATGTTCGTCTATAACAATTGCCGATGTGAGCAACGTGACAAGTGGAACGAAATAGATATAATTGGATGTTTGCACTACCCCCAGTTCCTTCACTGCGCTGTTCCATGCAATGAAACACAACAGTGAGGCTATTAATCCGAGAAAGATGAGGTTTGATGCTATTACGGGATTGATGAGCAAAGAGGGTGTGAATGTAGCCGAATCCATCAGGGAAAAAGGCAACATGGTTATGATTCCGTAAAAGAAAACTTTCCGGGTGATAAACAGAGTGGAGTATCTTCCGTTCAATTGTTTGAGTATAATGCCATAGAAAGCCCATGACAAAGCGGCTAACACAGTCAGCATATCGCCAAGCGGATTGATCTGTAAAATAAAACTACCATTGAAAACAACCAAAGCCATCCCCACAAGAGCGACCAGAGATCCGGTAATAAGGCGTGGCCTCAATGGTTCTTTTTTATAGAAAAGGAATGTCAGCAAGGCTGTAAAAATAGGAGAAGTACATACTATCAGTGAAACATTGGACGCCAGTGTTATTCCTAAAGCTGTATTTTCGAATACAAAATATAATGCGCCTCCTGTCAGTCCGGCCGCAGCGCACAACAACTCATCTTTCTTGCTGTTTGCAAAAAGAGTGCGGGGACAGAAAAACCATATTCCTATATAAGCCAGGACAAAGCGGTAGAGGAATATTTCAACAGGAGAAAGACCATATCCGATCAGTATTTTTGTGGATACAAATGTTGTTCCCCATACTATCACTGTGAAGATGGCGATAATATGATACCAATATCTTTTGTTTGCAATCATAATGTGTTTGGAATGTGACTACAAAAATAATGGATATGGCCCGTTTTATAGTATAATAGTCCAATAAATTTAACAAAAATCTACAGTTCCGTAAATCCCTTCAAGTGCAGCATCAACCAGTTCGCGTACCATCACATTCTTTTCAGGGAATCCCAATATATGCCTGATCCCATATGCGGATGTAGGCTTAAATCCAAACCGGTGATAATATGCAGGATCACCACAAAGGAAAACGGATTTATAGCCCATCTCACGGGCAAGCCTGAATCCTTCACGAATTAATGCAGAGCCGATTCCCAAATTCCTGTATTCGAGAAGGACGGAAATGGGTGCAATGAGAAGGGCTTCCGTTTTGCTGTTGTTGGCTCTGGTTACATATGTTTTTGTGAACATGATTTGTCCGGCTATCTTATTATTCACTTCTGCAACCAAATCCATCTCAGGAATATAATTATCACCCTGTCGTAATTTTTTGGCGAAGTCCTGTTCATCTCCGTCCTTTACTTTTGCTGTTTCAAAAGCGGTCTTTATCAGCTTGTATACTTCGGACTGTTCTTCCTCTGTAATTTTTCTTATTTTTAGATCATTCATATTGATGCTTTTTACTGAATCAAGTTTCCACCATAGGCTACTGTCATTTTTTTGGTAATTTACGAAGCCGCATTTTTGCAATATCCTGTGTGATGCGATATTACCTTTTTCTGTCTCTGCTGTTACGGATTTCACTCCCGGTTGACTTAATGCCCATTCGCACATGGCCTGTATGGCTTCGGTCATGTAACCCTTATTGCGGTAACGGGTATTTGTACCATATCCTATCTCAATACATTTATTTCCCGTCGGCGAATTTTTAAAATTGGCACTGGCAATAGTCTTATTCTCCGATTTTAATATGATTTGCCTGTTGGTAAACCAGATAAAGTTATCTGGGTCAGACAACGCTTTTTGGTACTGATACTCCATTGCCTGTTGGGTGTGTTTATCCAGGCACTCTCCGGACGGTATCAGTCCCATTTCTGTTTCCATTCTGTCTACTCCGATCAAGAGCAGACGGAATTGCTCTGCCGTTAGCGGAACAATTCTCAATCGTGCTGTTTCTATAACCATTATTTTACCTGAATTTTAGTACGATATAGAATGCATAGTTGCGGAAACCTTTGTGTTTTTTATATAAATTGATTTCTGCCAGCTGGCTATTTATAAACTGTTTCGCTTCTTGGCTATTATTTTGCTGCTTCAGGAATGGACTTACCCGTTTTATTCCTTTTTCCGTTGTTTTTGTTTCTTTATTCATGATAATTGATGCTTTTAGTTTATGCATATCGTGGTATGAGGGTACGACAACCTTCATAGATGATAGTAACAAAATGTTTTTAATAAAATGCAAAAAAGTAAATCACCCGAAAAATGAAGTATTCGGGTAAAGAATGAAGGGATAGCCGGTAAAAGTAAGTTGTATTACAGATTACGGGCTATTTACAGCACCAATATATTCTTATGAGTAAGAGACATAAATTATTAAATATTGATGCAAAGATATAATTAATATCAAACCGGACAAATAATATTGGAATTTAGCGGAATGAATGTATCCGTATCAGGACAGGTTTTATCTGAGAATGACATATTCCTTAAAAAAAACAATCAGCTCATTAGAGTTGTTTTTATTAAAATATATTCGGAACTTAGAGGTACAGATAATAACCCATTAAAAAATAACCTATTATGAAGTTTTTTATCGACACAGCCAATTTGGACCAGATCCGTGAAGCCAATGATCTCGGAGTACTAGACGGAGTAACAACAAATCCTTCCCTGATGGCAAAAGAGGGTATAAAAGGTGTGGAAAACCAGCGTAAGCATTATGTGGAAATCTGTAACATCGTAGATGGCGATGTCAGTGCCGAGGTAATAGCGACGGATTATGCGGGGATGATAAAAGAAGGGGAGGAGCTTGCTGCTCTTCACAAAAATATTGTGGTGAAAGTACCTTGCATAGAAGATGGAATCAAAGCTATAAAGTATTTCAGCAAGAAAGGTATCCGGACCAATTGTACACTGGTCTTTTCTGTGGGACAGGCGCTATTGGCCGCAAAAGCAGGAGCTACTTATGTGTCGCCGTTTGTTGGGCGTCTCGATGATATTTCCAGTGATGGAATAGAACTGGTAAGCAAGATAGTGGATATGTATTCCACATATGATATGGATACTCAGGTTCTGGCGGCTTCGATACGCAGCACGCAGCACATTATCCAATGTATCGAAGTGGGATCGGATGTGGCCACCTGCCCGTTGGCTGCGATCAAAGGACTGCTGAAACACCCGCTCACCGATAGCGGACTGGCTACTTTCCTTGCCGACTATAAGAAAGTGAACGGATAATCGGGGAAAATATATAATGAGTGCAGGCAATAAAACATTTGTCTGCACTTTTGTATTTAATTCTTTTGTATGTTCATACGGGAAATGTCTATCCTTGTTATATATGAGTTATTTTATCCAATCGATTTTCTGTGTAAAGAGTTTATCATCTCCATTTTTTTTGTAAGTTTGTTAATGTCATCTTTTTATAAATTTTCAATAAATTACCCCAATGTCAATATTCGGTTATGCGATCCTTATCTTTATTCTTATCCGGCTTGTAAATCACTTTATGAAACAAAGCCGTGAGCAGAACCAAAATTCATCAAACGGGTTTAATTGGTCTGATTCCTATTCTCAAAGGCTTCGCTCTGTCCTTAAAACCTGCGAGGGGTTCAACGGTGATGAAATAATAGACAGCGCGGTAGGCTTCTATTTATTCAGCTATGATAGTGCAGCTAAAGAGTTCATTTTCATAGAAGATGATGACGTGATTCATCGGTTGTCCTACCGTGATCTTATAGATTATAAAGTGAGAGAGAGCAAGAATTATAGGATAATAATCGATCTCAAAACCTCTCTTTCCGGTAAACCATATATTTCACTTGTATGTTTCGAGCGGGAAAAGCTTTTGCGGAAAATGCCTCAACTGCAATATAAGACGCATGAAATAGATAAACTATATGAATTGGAACGGGATAAGATTGATGAAATTGAAGATTTCCTGTCCGGGATTATAGAAGAAAACAAGGCGGTTTCCGATACTCCTCCTGCTTATAAGGAAGAAGAAATAGTGAAAGAAACTGGGGTAATAAAGATTGAGATTCCTCCTGTTCCTGCAAATGTGGCAGATATAGTAACAGCAATAAAAGAAGAGAAGGAAGAGATTGCTACATTTTTGGATGAAGAACCGGTGATAGAGGCTGTAGAGGAAATCCCGGATGTGTACGAGACTACTTCTGCAGAAGAACAATCAGAACCACTTTTAGAGGAAGAAGAATCTATAGAAGCTGAGGTAGAGGAAGAAACACCGGCAATTGATGGGGGAATAAAAATGTCACTTTCGGAAATAGAAGAATATTCGCGCGGAAAGTTTCTTGAATATGAGGTTCAGTCTGCAGTAAGTGATGCTAAAATGAAGGGGCAGAAATATATCTATCTTTCTAAAGAGCAACTGGAGAAGTTAAAGTCATAAACCGCCTCTAAGGTTGAACTTGTATTGAATTCTTCTGGAAAAACTTTATCTATGCAAAGAGAAGATAAATGGAGAACAGCGAAAAAGAAGAATATGATAGAAAAACTGACAAATGAAAATCGTGTAAAAGTGTCAACTTTGTCAAGTTTATATAGAAACTGTGTAAAAAGACATTCTTAATTCTTCATTTTTAATTATTAATTGATTTCTGTTACCTTTGTAACCTTTTCTAATTTATCATTAACAAGTAAGAATCAAAATATAAACAATGACAAACAGAATAACATCTTTATTTGGAATAAAATATCCCATTATCTCGGGAGGAATGGTATGGTGTAGTGGCTGGAGACTGGCTTCGGCTGTCAGTAATTCAGGAGGATTAGGGCTTATCGGGGCCGGATCAATGCACCCCGAAACACTCCGTGAGCATATCCGGAAATGTAAGGCTGCAACAGATAAACCATTTGGAGTCAACGTGCCGTTGATGTACCCTGAAATAGACACGATAATGGATATTATTATTTCCGAAGGGGTGAAGATTGTATTCACATCGGCAGGTAATCCAAAACTTTGGACTAAAAAGTTACAGGATAACGGCATCATTGTAACCCATGTGGTATCCAGTTCCAAGTTTGCACTGAAATGTCAGGAAGCGGGTGTGGATGCTGTTGTAGCCGAAGGGTTCGAAGCCGGAGGACATAACGGTCGTGAGGAAACATCTACCATGGTACTTATACCACAGGTAAGACAAAGTATACATATTCCGCTTATTGCAGCAGGAGGGATTGGTACAGGTAACGGAATGCTGGCAGCTTTTGCATTAGGTGCGGAAGGGATACAGATGGGTACACGTTTTGCCCTGACACAGGAGAGTTCGGCTTCTCAGGAATTTAAGGAACTCTGTATTAACCTGAAAGAAGGTGATACTGTTCTCTCTCTGAAAAAGCTCAGCCCTACCCGCATGATAAAGAATGAGTTCTATAATGCAGTGCAGTCTGCCGAAGACAGAGGTGCATCGGTAGAAGAAATGCGCGAGTTGCTCGGACGCGGCCGTTCTAAAAAAGGAATCTTTGAAGGTGATCTTGTTGAGGGTGAATTGGAAATAGGACAGGTAAGCTCTTTGATAGATAATTTGCCTACAGCCGCAGATGTGATAAATCATATCGTTGCGGAATATAATATCAAAGTGGAAGATATAATCACTGGCGATTTTAAATTATAAAATGCAGACAGGCTTCGATCTGTTGAAGGTCTGGGCTGCCGGAGTAAAATTCACAATGTATTAAAAACAGGAGCTGCATTATGAAATATAGCCTTATCGTCTACCTGTTGTTTTCGTCCTGCTTTTTTTTCTCTTGTAAGAAGCAGCAGGAACAATCCGTTTACGACTTTGAACAAATAAAGGAGAAAGGCGAACTGACTATTATAACGCTCAATAGTTCTACTTCATACTTTATTTACAGAGAAGAGCCAATGGGGTACGACTACGATCTTGCTCAGGACTTCTGCGATCATTACGGGTTGAAACTGAATGTAAAAGTGGCGGAGAATACCACCCGGCTGATAGAAATGTTAAAAAGGGGGGAGGGAGATCTTATCGCCTATGCAGTGCCTATACAAAATGAGTTGAAAGATTCCATTTCCTATTGCGGACTGCAACAGATAACCCACCAGGTTCTTGTTCAGAGGGCGAATAAAGGAGACACTATAATAAAGGATGTGACAGGTCTTATCGGAAAAGAGGTGTATGTAGAGGCGGATACAAAATATCACCAACGCCTGCTCAATCTTGATTCGGAATTAGGAGGAGGAATTAAGATACATACAGTTAGTGAGGATACTATTACCAGCGAGGACCTGATAGAGATGGTATCGTTGGGCAAGATAAGATATACAGCCTGTGATGAATATATTGCCAGGTTAAACCGCACTTATTTCAGGAATATTGACATCTCTTTGCCAATAAGCTTCGAGCAACGGGCCTCATGGGCGGTGCGTAAGGATATGCCGAATCTGGCGAACGCTCTTAATGAATGGTTTGCCGAGAATGACAATACACCTGTATATAAGAGTATCATAAAGAAATATTTCGAGTTAAGCAAACAGCTTTTTGAGGGGGATTACGAGATTCCGAAAAATCTGCCCAAAGGTGCGGTTTCTGTTTATGACGATCTGTTCAGGAAACATGCCAAGAACACAAAATACGAGTGGCAGTTCCTTGCTGCTATTTGCTATCATGAGTCCCGCTTCCAAAACAATCTTACTTCGTGGGCGGGCGCTGCCGGAATTATGGGGCTGATGCCTCGTACTGCGGCCTCATTGGGGCTGACAAGTCAAGACCGCATGAACCCTGACCTAAGTATCGGAGCAGCTGTCGAATTACTGGACAGGCTGGACAAAATCTTCCGGAAAGTAGAGAGTATCAGTGAACGCGAAAAATTTATACTGGCTGCCTATAATGCAGGAAACGGACACGTGAATGATGCGCAGGCTCTCGCCTTTAAATACGGAGCCAATCCCTATATATGGGAAGGAAATGTGCAAAAGTATCTGGAGCTGAAAAGCAATCCGGAATACTATAATGACCCGGTATGTAAAAGCGGGTATTTCAGAGGTGGCGAAACGATGAAGTATGTGAATAATGTACTGGCTACGATGGAACGGTTTAAAAGGATAAGCGGGAATAAAAATAGGGGATAGCCTTTTAGAGCCATCCCCCATTCTTCATATAGTAGATAGATTAGTTGTTTCCTTCGTTGTTGTTTTTCTGTATAGGTTTTTCCGGTCTTGGAGGACGTGGAAGAAGTACCTTACGGGATAATTTGAATTTCCCGGTTTTAGGGTCGATGTCAATCAGTTTCACTTCTATTTCATCGCCTTCTTTCAGTCCGGCTTTTTCCATATCTTCGATGCGATCCCAAGAGATCTCAGAGATATGAAGCAAACCATCTTTGCCCGGTAGGAATTCACAGAATGCACCGTAAGGCATTACCGAACGGACTTTGGCTGTGTACACCTCGCCTACTTCGGGAACGGCTACAATGCCTTTGATTTTCGCAACGGCGGCTTCGATAGAAGTTCTGCTTGTCGCTGATATTTCTACGCGGCCATAACCATCAATTTCCTCGATAGTAACGATAGCGCCTGTTTCTTCCTGGATACCTTGAATGATCTTACCACCAGGGCCGATAACTGCACCGATAAACTCTTTGTTGATGATAATAACCTCGATACGCGGAGCGTTTTCTTTGAAGTCCGCACGTGGTTCAGGCAATGTTTCAAGGATTTTACCCATAATGTGTAAACGTCCTTCACGAGCCTGGTTCAGGGCTTTTTCGAGTATTTCGTATGATAATCCGTCTACTTTAATATCCATCTGGGTAGCGGTGATACCATCTTTTGTACCACATACCTTAAAGTCCATATCACCTAAGTGGTCTTCATCTCCGAGTATGTCGGAAAGCACAGCGAAGTTTGTACCTTTTTTCTCTGAAATAAGTCCCATTGCTATACCCGTTACCGGTTTCTTGATCTGCACACCGGCATCCATCAGAGCCAGAGTTCCGGCACAAACGGTTGCCATAGAAGATGAACCATTCGATTCAAGAATATCCGATACTACGCGGATAACATATGGGTAGTTAGCCGGAATCATTGGTTTCAATGCCCTGTGAGCAAGGTTTCCGTGTCCGATTTCACGACGGCCTACACCACGTTGCGGGCGTGCATCTCCGGTAGAGAACGGAGGGAAATTATAATGTAAAAGGAACCTTTCTTTTCCATTGTTCAGTACATCATCGATGATTTTCTCATCCAGTTTGGTACCTAAAGTAACTGTTGTCAGTGACTGTGTTTCTCCACGAGTAAAGATAGCAGACCCATGCGCTCCCGGCAGGTAATCCACTTCGCTCCATATAGGGCGGATTTCTGTTGTGGAACGTCCGTCGAGGCGTTTTCCTTCATCGAGGATAGAACGGCGCATAGCTTCTTTTTCCACATCGTGATAGTAACGGGAAATCAAAGAACCCTTTTCTGCCAGTTCTTCTTCAGTCAGGCTTGCCTTATATTCCTCTACGATAGCTGCGAAGTTATCCCCGCGCTCGTGCTTGTTTGTATTAGCTGATGCTGCTACAGCGTAAGCCTTGTCGTAGCATTTTGCCCATACATCTTTACGAAGATCTTCATCATTTACTTCGTGACAGTATTCGCGCTTTACTGTTTTGCCTACAGCTTCCATCAGTTCTATCTGAGCCTGGCATTGTACTTTGATCGCTTCGTGCGCTACTTTGATCGCTTCCAGCATTTCTGCTTCTGAAACTTCCTTAAACTCACCTTCTACCATCATGATATTGTCGATAGTAGCACCTACCATAATATCCATATCAGCTTGCTCCAGTTGAGCGAAAGTCGGGTTAAGGATAAATTGTCCGTCGACACGTGCAACTCTCACTTCTGATATCGGCCCGTTGAAAGGCACATCGGATACAGCCAGTGCGGCGGAAGCAGCAAGTCCTGCCAATGCGTCCGGCATATCTACTCCATCGGAAGAGAACAGCGTAACATTCACAAATACTTCTGCATGATAATCATCCGGAAATAACGGGCGAAGCGCGCGGTCTACAAGACGGCAAACCAATATTTCATAATCTGAAGCACGCCCTTCCCTGCGAAGAAAACCTCCGGGGAAACGGCCGAATGCAGCAAATTTTTCTTTATACTCTACCTGTAAAGGCATAAAATCAACGTCCGGTTTAGCGTCTTTGGCTGCGCAAACTGTAGCCAGCATCATGGTATTACCCATGCGCAGCATTACAGATCCATCCGCTTGTTTCGCTAATTTTCCGGTTTCAAGGGTGATAGTCCTTCCATCACCTAAATCGATACTCTTTGTAATCGGATTCATCATAAATATTTTTTTCTAAACTTCTTAAAATCGGACAAAGGTACGCAAAGTTTTTGAGAATTAAGGGGATGGAGACTGAAAAGACAATATACATGAGTTGCGTACCCTTCATTCTTAAATATTAAATGCTCAATAGATATAAAAAAGCAAGTTATTTTACTTATTGGCTGATCGTTGTTATCCAATAGTTTATAGGAAAAACTTTACAAAGTTGACACTTTTTTACAGTTAACAGTTAGCAGTCATCAGTTAACAACTTGTATCTCGTGTCTTGTCTACTCGTATCTCATATAACTTTCAACTTACTACTTATTAAAAGGTAACAAAGGTAACAGTCTTTTTAGCCTTTGTGCCCTTTGTGATTTCTTTTGTGTACTTAGTGGTTAAAACTCTTTACCACAAGGGGTACAAAGATTTACACAAAGAACACTATATAAAAATCTGACAAACCTGACAACTTTTCCTGCTTTTTTACTTTTTCCCAATCTTTAAATTCTTAAACATTAAATTTTAATCCCTTCCAAATCTGTCAAAGAGCTCCGACTATCAGCTATATATAGATAAAGTTTTCTGAAAGTGTTTAAGTGGGTAGTAAGGCATTGTATATAAAAAAACAAGCCCCGGAACCCGCGGCTTGTTCTATATATTGAACTGTTATTCAGAATTTATATCCTACTGTCAGGTAAGCGTTCATATTTCTCACTTTACCGGCGTTACTCGGAGCTATGTTAGCCAACCCAAAGTCATACCCCAGGCTAACACCTATTTTGCCAAACTCTGCCCCTACGCCGAGTCCCAGGCCGACATCAAACCGTTTAGCCCTATCTTTTCCGAAAAAGTCAACGTCAGTGTCTAGATCTACTATTATGTCATCAACAGTGGCTTTTCCTTCTATTTTGCTTTTTCCACCCACGCCGTAGGCAATATATGGCCCAGCTCTGAAAATTATATTTGTAGCGTCTGTCACCGCTAATTTATAACCGAGATGGATTGGGATCTGGAGGTACATCGGATTATCGTTCTCTTTCCCGGTAAAAGAAATTTGACCATAGGTAGGATGTGTCATCGAGAAAGAACCTTCGTCTTTTCCCCCTTTCATCGTAAACTCTAATCCGGTTAATAAATATAAGTCTTGAGTTAGTGCATAATCAACTGTCAATCCGACATTAAAACCGATTTTAGCATCCATTCCATCCGCGCCGTCTCCACCAAAGTTAGAAAGGTTCATCCCGGCCTTTACACCAAAAATGAGAGGTTTTTCCTGAGCATTAATACTCACGGCTAATAAAAATGCAACAACAACTAAACTTGATTTTAGAATTGTTCTCATAATTGTCTTTTTAGGTTAAAAAATATTATTCGTAGGCAAATATATACTCTTTTCCTGATATTCTTTAACAACTCGTAAGAAATAATCAAGAAAAGATATTTTATAGATTATATCTTAATAACCGCTTAACAAAAATATTTCTTTCAAGGAAGATAAATGTGTGTACCTGAATTCTTTCCAATCTCATCTGCACTTGTTATCACCACTTCTTTAACACCTGCTTCGATAGATTCGAATGCGTTGTCAAGTTTAGGTATCATACCTCCTTGTATAACACCTTTGTGAACCAAATCCTTAAATTCAGCTTTGTCTAGTGACGGGATTACACTATTATCATCATTTTCGTCCATCAGCACCCCTTTCTTCTCGAAGCAATACACAAGGTTCACATCAAATACTTTAGCAAGGGCTTTTGCTGTTTCTCCGGCTATTGTGTCGGCATTGGTGTTTAATATATGGCCTTGCTTATCATGGGTGAGGGGAGCCAATATAGGTACTATTCCCTGGGATATGAGGGATGATAGTATTCCGGTATTCACTTCCTTTACATCTCCTGCAAATCCGTAATCTATATCTCTTACAGGCCTTTTTTCGGAACGGATCAGATTCATATCCGCACCTGTAAGTCCAAGGGCATTGACGTCCAGGGCTTGTAGTCCTGCGACAATATTTTTATTAACAAGGCCTCCGTAAACCATCGTTACTACCTGCAGTGTTTCTATATCCGTGATACGGCGGCCGTTTATCATGCGGCTTTCTATACCGAGGCGCTCTGCCAGTTTTGTTGCTGACCGCCCTCCGCCATGAACGAGTATTTTATATCCTTCTATTCCGGCAAAGTCTTTTAGTAGTTGTTTCAGCGATTGTTCTTCTTCCACAATTTTGCCGCCGACTTTTATTATGGTTAGCTTCTCCATATATTTACTGAATGAATGTGTATAAAGATAAAACAAAAAGAGATTGTTCCAATCGAAACAATCCCTTAATAAATCTTTTCTCCGAAAGATTACTTTCTGATACCTAGTTCTTTGATGATAGCACGATATCTCTCAATATCATTATCTATCAGGTAATCAAGCAAACGGCGACGTTTACCTACAAGGCGTCTTAGAGATCTTTCAGTGTTATAATCCTTCTTATTTGACTTCAAGTGCTCAGTCAAATGCGAAATACGGTATGAAAACAATGCTATCTGGGCTTCAGGTGAGCCAGTATCAGTGTTAGACTTTCCGTGTTTTGCGAAGATTTCTTGCTTTTTAGCTGAATCTAAATACATAAGTTGTTATTTATATTATTTAACGAGGTGCAAAGATAAAACTTATTTTTTGACAGACAAACATTTAACCCGAAAATCCATCAAAAAGGCAGGTCGTCGCCACTGTCGCCGCTAAAGTCCACTGGAGGAGCAGGTTGTGCAGGTTGGCCAGCTTGTCCATATCCCTGTACCGGAGCAGGTTGACCTGCACCTGCAGGTTCTACTTTCCATGCTCTGAGGTCAGTGTACCAGTTTCCGTTATATTCGCGGCTTTCTACGTCGAAAGATACATCCAGAATATTTCCTATTTGAAGTATAGACTCATTTATTTTATCGCCCCAGAAAGTCATGCATACTTTTTTGGGATACATACCATCGGTTTCCAGAATGATGCTCTGTTTTCTCCACTCTCCGTTTTTACCCATACCTGTCTGCACAGGAAGTACTTGAATTAATTTTGCTGTTAACTGCATTATTATATTATTTTGTTGATTTTCAAAAATGAGGCATAAAGATACAAAAAAATCAATTAATTTCAACTTTCATCGAAAGGTATCTCCTGTTGCGCTTCTTCTATGGCTTGCAGTTTTTCGGCTGAGGTAATAAATTCTTTGTAATAAGAAAGAAGCATTGTGGTAAGAGGAATGGCAATTATCATACCCACTACACCCAACAGCGAACCCCATACGGAAAGGGATAAGAGAATGATTGCCGGATTCAGCCCCATGGCTCTGCCCATTATCTTCGGTACCAGGAATAAATCCATGATGCATTGCACAATGACATATATCAATGCTACCAGACCCAGCATAACCCAGAAACTGTCGTGGGTCTGTGATGCCCGCAACCAGCAGAGCAGTATCGCCGGTGGGAATGTGATAACCTGAAGGTATGGTATCATATGTACAAGACCGACAAAAAGGCCAAACATAATTGCCATCGGTAAACCTATAATCTGAAACCCGGTAGCATACAGCACAGCCAGAATGCAGCAGATAAAAGCCTGATGACGGAAATATTTATTCATGCTTGTTTCAACGTCCAGTGTAATGCGTCCTACTATCGGGCGATATTTGGGGGGAATGAGAAATCGCCAAAGCTCATTAATCTTATCATAGTCGAGCAATATAAATATCAGGTACAGGATAACGATAAAAACTACCGTAAGGCCAAAAAGAAAAGATATCGTACCCGAAAACAGGGACTCTACGGCAGGGCTTATATATTGAATAATCTCTACAAGGTTGTCTTTCGATAAGGTGCTTTGAAGTTCCTTGTAGTCTACATACCTGCCTATAATGTCGGCTACACTTACCGGAATACCGTTTTGGCTTATTGCCGACAGATCATAACTCGCAATAAGGTTGTTGATCTGCCATATTTCATTTTCGATAAGGGGAACCAGTATGAATCCGAGCAGCGTAAATATTCCTGCCACCGACAGCAACGTGAGCACAACGGCTATAGAGTGCGGGAGTTTTAGCTTCCTTTGATAAAACCGTACCAGCGGATTAAGCATATAAGCTAAAAGCCATGCCACGAAAAAAGGCAGTAATACATCTTTCAGTAAATACAGAAAGTAAAGGGCGGCCCCGACAGCCAGTACGCTTATCAACAAGCGGATAGTACGGTCGAAGGTAAAAGGCTTGTCGAATGGTTGTCCCATTGTCATATGCAGATGCTGTTTTAATTAATTTGATATATCTTTACAAAGATATTTTATTTTTTCTTATTTACGGTAATAATCTGTCTATGATGAAAGCAAAGGGTAGATGTTTATTAACATTCTTGGTATTAGTTCCTTATATACTGAATGCGCAGGTAAAACAAGCAGGGATACAAACTTTCCTCAATCATCAGGGGCTCAAACATGCCTCCGTCGGTATTTGCGTCAAAGACCTGTCCGGCAGACAACTTGCCGGATATAATGAAGATAAGGCATATACTCCCGCATCAATACTGAAGGTGGTAACCACTGCCACTGCGCTGGAAACGCTGGGCCCTGATTATAAATATCAGACTACACTGGCTGTGGATAAAGATAAACGTGACAGATTGCTGGTACATGGATATGGCGATCCTACACTGGGTACCGGGCAATTGGATAATATCCCCGATGCGTTCCTGTCTCAATGGACAGATCGGATCAGGCAGAAGTTCGATTCAACAAAAAATCTGAATATTACTATCGTCGACGATTATTTCGGGTATGAAGGAGTGTCGCAACGATGGACATATCAGGATATGGGCAATTATTACGCTGCGGCAAGTTATGGTATCAGCGTCTACGATAATACCTATAAGCTCTTTTTCAATACGATGCGCCGCGATACCTGCCCGGTTATAATAAAGACCCAGCCCGAAATGAACCTGTCGTTCCGTAATACCCTTACAATGAATACTACAGGTCAGGATAACGGATATATTCACGGAGAACCTTTTTCTGTGAACAGGATTCTCTCGGGCGATATCCCCGCTGGAAGGCCGTCCTTCAGTATAAAAGGTGATATCCCTGATCCGGGCTTATATCTCGGCGAGGTACTGGCAAAGGCCTTATTTGATAAAGGTTTTAAGATAGGTTCGGTAGAAAGCGCTTACGACAGGTATTACAATCAGATGTACTCGGAAAACAGGAAGGCTTTTAATGAAGATATATTCTATCGGTACGAGTCTTTTCCATTGAAAGACATAATAAAGGATACCAATGTAAGGAGCAACAACCATTATGCGGAACATCTTATACGCACTGTAGGCCGTACAAAAACGACCGATATATACTCCTCTGCCCTGGATGCGGGAATTGACAGAACGAAAGACCTGTGGAAAACCCGGGGATTGAATATCGATGCACTTACTATGTTCGATGGAAGCGGCCTTGCTCCGTCCAACGCCGTGAGTCCTGTATTCATGTGCGACTTGCTGGTGTATATGCTGGCAAAAAGCAAATATGCCGATGTATTTCTGGAATCGTTACCCAAAGCGGGGAAAGACGGAACTGTGAGCAACCGGCTTAAAGGAACACGCCTTGCAGGAAAGATCTCGATGAAAAGCGGTAGTATCTACGGGGTACAATGCTTTGCGGGATATTATACAAACGGGGATAAGAAATATGCATTTACCGTAATGGTAAATAATTTTACGGGTTCGCGTAGCCAGGTGGTACAGGCTATAGATAAATTGTTGCTCTCAATGTTTTGAGGGTAAGTAGTAAAGAATCTATGAGGGTGTGTCTAAAGTATTTTTTGCTATCTATTTACATACGCTACATTCCTGTGACCGTTGGTTGTCATGTTGAACGGAGTGAAACATCTCGTTTCTCAGGGCTGAGATCCTTCGTTGCACTCAGGATGACAAAGAGGATAGCACATTGATAGTGCTGTTCTACTTTAGACACATCTCCCTAAAGATCTCCACCAGAAAATGGTGTATTAATTTTTATTGATTCCTTATCTCACTTTTTCTTTTCGCCCGTAAGTTCTTCCATCTTATTCAAGACTGCACGGATCGGTAAATCTCTTTCCAGAATGATTCCGGTCGGTGAAATCAGGATATTGTAAGGTATTTCGCGAATGTAATAGGTGTCGAACGGTTTTGCAGCCCAACCCCCTTTTACAGGTAATATATTCCATTTTATAGTATCGGTTATGTTTTCGGCGAGAGGTACCTGTTCGGAGTCTTTCACGATGGAAATGAATTCGATATTCTTTTTTTGTTTTTTCAGTTCGTTATAGACATTGATTGCGTCTTGTTTTTCGTCGCGGCATACCTCGCATGTGGTAGCTGCAAATAGAAGAAGTACATATTTGCCTCTAAAGTCAGATAGCTGCACTGTTTTGTCCTGCATATTTTTTAGAGAAAATCCCGGAGCGTAAGCATTTACTGCCGACAACTTAACTTTATCCCTAAAACTTTTGAGTTCTCCAGTCAGTGGAAAATCCACAGCTTTGCCTTTTAGCAGAGACAGGTTTTCGTCGAGCCGCGGAATGGAGGTTTCATCCTTGAAAAATGTATTTATCAGCATTACGCTGGCTATCTTGTCGGGGTTTGCCTTCACATAAGCTGCTGCGATATTTGATAATTCGAAGTTGATATTTTTTAGTTCTACAACATAATCTTTCACCACCAGGCTGTCTTCGTTCTTGAGATTATTTTCAGCGGTATTCAATATGTCGGCACGGGATTTCAGCAAGGCCTTGTTTTTATCCTTGAAACTTGTGAGATCATCGTTCACATCACCTCCTTTCACATCTATGATGTCGGGATATAAGACGTCGCCTTTAAGTTCTACTTTCCAGCCTTTATCTGCCAGAACAAAGGTGCTTTTTGTGTTCTTGTTGAAATATAATGAAAATTCTGTCAGTGTATCAATCTCCCCCCGGAAAGAGAATTCACCTTTTGGGCTGATGGCGACAGTGTCTATAAATACGGAATCTCCGGCTTCATGCGACATGAAAAAATAATCGCCAGTTACATTGTTGAGTTTTCCGGTTATTTCAAATTCTTTTGGATTTTTGCTGCATGACGTGACTATTGCGACAAGCAATAGGATAAGTCCTGTGCAGCGTAATATGTTGTATTTTAACATCTTCTCGTTTTTTAGATAAGGTCGCGGACCTATTTGTTATTTTGTTAATTAAAATATGACAAGTAGTTAGATGGAAAAATATATCATAAAATACTTTCTTATGTTTATATACTAACTTCTCATTCTTATAATTAGTAACGCAAAAGTATAACTTTTATTTCTAAAACGTTTAAAAAAATAAATTGTTCTAAAAAAAAATTAATTAATTCGCTGTGCTCTTGCTGGTTCCGGTGATCGTAGACGTCCAAAGTATCAATCTGCACATGTTAAATCAATCTGCAACATAGAAATTCACTATCTTTGAACCCATAAGTCTACAAAAAAGTGATTTAATGCGAAAAAGGGTGAACCCGCTGATATTTAGAGATGTATGTTGTGGTTGTCCGAAGCTGTCTTAGCTTGAAAAGCGCAAAATCTTATGTTTTTCGTTGGTTTTCCGTTACCAAACTATGCACCCAAAAAGCAAGAACGGATAAAACGGCGCAACTATCTGATTCATTGGTGATAACTTCACTATCCTGCATTTCGCTGCAAGCAGTAAAAAGGCAAAATATTGTGTATTTGGGAAGAGTTTCCGTTACGAATGCGTTACCTGTTTTTGCGGCTCGCTCATTACTTGAATAACGCTTCTCCCGAGAAAGAGGAAAGATTCCTATATGTTTTGAGGGTAATCTTGGCGTTATGCGGATTCTACACCTAAAAATGGACTCTAATTCACTGAATAACAATGATTTGCATACCGTTGATTAGCTCTATAACAGTTAAATTTGTAACCTGTAAAAGAGTTAATTATGACAGAAGTAAAAGTAAATTTCTACCTCAAGCGAAATGAGGAGAAGGCAGATGGAACAGTTCCCGTTCTGGGGCGTATTCGCCTCGGTAAATCAATGGTACAGTTCAGTGCCAGGGTAAGTGTCCCTGTATCCCTTTGGGATACCAAGTCCGGCAGAGCCACAGGGAAAAGTAAAGCTGCGCGTTCCGTAAACACATCCTTAGACAAGACCTGTGTTGCCATCCATTCCGCTTACAAAGAACTGGTAAGCCGGAATGATAAAGTATCAGCACGGGAAGTAAAGAATGCCTTTCAAGGTATCGCTTCTGAACAGGACACCCTTGTTAAATATTACGAGGCGCATAACGAAAACTTCCTGAAGAATGTAGGTGTGAACCGGGCTATCGGAACCTATAAGCATTATTGCACGTCCCTTGCCCATTTGAAACGGTTCATGCGGAAGAAATATAACGTTGCCGATATGCCCTTTCAGGCGTTGACTCCTGCATTTGTTACGGATTACGACTTTTATCTGCGTGTGGAACTGTGTTTCGGATTGAATATGGTTGCAAAAACAGTCGGACATTTACGCAAAATGGTTAAGACAGCCATAAATAGCGGACTTATCCGCAATGACCCGTTTACCGGCTACAAATATTCAACCGCACCCCCTGTTCCCAAGTCACTGTCTGCGGATGAACTGAAAAAACTCATCAAGGCGAAGCTATCCCGCCCCAACCTGAACTTTGTCCGGGACATGTTTTTATTTTCTTCCTTTACCGGTATCGCATTCAGCGATATGCGTAACCTGACGGAAAAGAACCTTGCCCAAGCCGAAGACGGCGTCTGGTGGATACATACCCAGCGGCAGAAAACCGGTAACCCCTGCCATATTCCCCTTATGGAACTGCCTTTACAATTAATAGATAAATACAGGGGTACAGCGAAAGACAACAAACTGTTCCCGATGATCAGTTGCAGCAAGACCAATATTTATCTCAAACGGATAGCTGCGGAATGCGGTATAGATAAGCCGATTACGTTTCACCAGGCCCGGCATAGCTATGCCAGTGTGGTTTTACTCTCGCAGGGTGTACCGCTGGATACGGTAAGGGAATTGCTGGGTCATCGTGATTGGCGGGCTACCCGGATTTACGCACAGGTAAGCAATGAAAAAATCAGTGAGGATATGCGCCGTCTGGACAAACGCATCTCCGGCAGATTCCGCTTACCGGAAGACAATATGACAACAGCATTATAAAAAACGATTAAAAGCTATAGACATGAATCAGAGTAAAAATAAAACCAACCAGACGCGCATCTCTTACAGCACTTTTGCTTTCCTGTTTTACATCAACAGGCAGAAAATCAAGAAAAACGGGATGTGTCCGTTAATGGGCAGAATATCCATCAATGCGGAAATGGTACAATTCTCAGCCGGAATAGATATTGATCCGGCATGTTGGAATGCGAAGAATTATCGCATGAGAGGCAGAAGCCGCCTTGCGGTGAAAGTAAACCACCACATCGAACAACTGACGAAACGGATAAAGCGGTATTATAAGGAGATTTTGGACGAACAGGGATACATCACGGCTGAACTTGTCAAGAATGCCGTGAGCGGTATCGGAAGGAAAAAGGAGAATCTGTTGGAACTTTTCAAGGAACATAACGAGGAGTATGCCAAACAGATAGGGATTACCCGATCAGAGGGGAGTCTCAGAACTTATATATCCGTATATAAGCAGGTGGAGCGTTTCCTGCATGTTCATTATGGTATGGAAGATATGGCATTAAGGCAGTTGGAGTTATCTTTCATTGAAAAATTCGATTCCTATTTGCGTATTGAACGGGGTCTTACCGCCTATACGGTATCTTCCTATACCATAATCCTTCGGAAAATGGTACGCAGGGCTATCAGTCAGGGCATACTCCACAGGAATCCTTTTGCATCGTATATTCCCGAACAGCCTCCCCGCAAGCGAAGGCACATGACACAGGAAGAACTGAATAAGTTCATGGATACTCCTCTGTCTTCCCAGCGACTAATCCACACAAGGGATATGTTTTTGTTCTCAACGTTTACGGGTCTCTCGTATGCGGATTTGCGCAATCTTTCCGAACATCACATCCACAAGGAGCGGGACGGAAGCCTTTGGATAAGGATTAAACGGCAGAAAACAGGTATGGAGTGCAACATACGCCTGTTGGAACTATCCCGGAAAATCATGGACAAATACAGTCTGGAACGGAAAACGGAGAAAATATTCAACGTTATCGGTATATCGAGCATGGAAGCTAACCTGAAAAAGATAGCGGCGCAATGCGGAATAGAGAAGCACATTACCTACCATCAAAGCCGCCATAATTTCGGCACCCTTATTACGATCTCGCAGGGTGTACCGCTGGAAACTGTCAGTCAGATGATGGGGCATAAGTGTTTCCGCACCACGCAAATATATGCCAAACTTACACGGCAAAAGGTCAATGAAGATATAAAACGTGTGAGCGAACGGATCGGGAAAAAATATAAACTCATCAATAAATAAAATCATGGAACGGGGAACAATCAGTATGGAAGAAAACAAAGTCGTAATCAAATCAATAGACGGTACAGTCTGGCTCACTCAAAGCCAGATTGCGGATTTGTTCGAGTGTTTTACAGGCAAAGTAAGTTCAAATATTCGTGCGATCCTGAAAACCGGAGTGTTGGATGAGCGGGAAGTATGCAAAACGCACCACTATAAGAATGGAAATTTTGTCGAGATTTTCAATCTGGAAATGATAACCGCTCTTTCCTTTCGGATTAAATCAAGAAACGCCGGACTCTTTCGAAGTTTCATCATGAAGAAGGCGGTTGCAAATGCCGAAAGACCAATCCTGATGATTAGGGATGGGGATATTTGTAATTTCTATCTTAACTAACGAGCTTTCAGGCAAGCAATTCTATCACATAACGACGGCAGGCTATCCAAATCAAAAGTCTGCCGTTTTTATAGTCCCTTTTTCATCTGAACACAAAGAAAAAAGAAGGGAATGAAACGACAACACCGAGCCGCAAGCGGTTTTGCGCGAAATCTCCACACCTCAGCTACGCTTCGGGTAGTATTTCCCGCAAAAGTGTTGT
>Ga0153940_1000193_pt1 | contig 36012 bp, 22 predicted proteins | sample TSNJ024MetaG_FD_104736 | JGI IMG/M metagenome (GOLD analysis project Ga0153940, IMG submission 104736) | Attine ant fungus gardens microbial communities from New Jersey, USA - TSNJ024 MetaG | ecosystem: Host-associated > Fungi > Mycelium > Unclassified | place: USA: New Jersey, Brendan T. Byrne... | reverse complement strand
TTGATCAACCAATCGGCAAAGGCGATTCTCGGCTGTTCCCCCAAACAGCTTGAGACGACGACCTGGGCCGATATCCGCAAGGGGCTTGAGGTGCGCACATTGGACAGCCTCCCGCTCGCAGTCGAGGATGAGCCTCTTTTTCTGGCGATGAGGCTGAACAAGCCCGTTACGCAGAGAGTGCAGTTTATCTCGCCCGCTACGGGGCATGATCGATGGGTGAATGTGACGGCGCTTCCCGTTAACAAGGCGGACGGGACAATGATAGCAGGCGTCGCGACCTTTCTCGACGTCACGGATTTCAAGGGAGTGCAGGACGCACTATACCACATGGCGACGCACGACCCTCTCACGGGGCTTGCCAACAGGGCGCTCTTTTCGGCGAGCCTGGTCAAGGCCCTCGCGAGGGTGAAGCGAACCAAGCAGGGCGGGGCAATTTTGGCGCTCGACCTGGACAACTTCAAGCATGTCAACGACACGATGGGGCACGCGGCGGGTGACGAGCTGCTGAAGAAAGTCGCCGAACGCCTCAAGCGCGAAGTGCGCGAGACCGACGTGGTCGCGCGAATCGGCGGGGACGAGTTTAATATCCTTTTGCCGGACATGGAGGGCGAGGACTACGCCGAGTCCGCGGGGACTGTGGCAAGGCGTATTTGCGCCGCGCTCGCGCTCCCCTTCTCGATCTGGGGGCAGGAAGTGCGGATCACCGCCAGCATTGGCATCAGCTTCTTCCCTTCCAACGGGCTGGACGAGGAAGTGCTCCTATCGCGCGTGGACGCCGCGATGTATCAGGTGAAGGAGCGCGGGAGAAACGGCTGGAAGTTCTGGGCCGAACCGGTCGGCGGAATACCCGAGCCTCCCTCCTTCGAGGAGAAGGGGATAATGTTTTCCGCCGAGTGAACGGCGCGCGTTGCTGGAGAAAATTGTATAGACAGGCAACATGGTTTACAGATAGTTCGCGGAGGCCGGGCGCAGAGTCTGCGCCTTACGAACGCCTCTGACGAGGGTTCAGCGTGGTTTGTATTTCGCGGGCGTACTTGCCGCCGGGTTTCCGTCACAACGAACAACACCCATAATCAACGCCTCGCCCCTCGTCTTCGCGATGAACTAAAACCAAGCATTTCCTTTCGTCACAACGAACAGCCCTTATAAAAAGCGCTACACCCCGTCTTTGCGAGCGAAGCGCGGCAATCCGGGAATAACGGCGATAAATCACAGCTTGTCTTGTTTCGCGTCGTTTCAAAAGCAACCGTAAACACCGAATGTGGGTTGTACGGTGCGTCGTTCACGGACAATCAGGTTTGTTCGTAAATAGTGATAGGGCTAGGCAGAGAGCGGGTTTGCGTGATAGAATACCCGAGGGCAAGGCTCCGGACAGCAACAACGCCGGGGAATGCTGTCCCTGAGAAGGTCCCTCCCCGGCGAACAAAATAGGGGAGGTGGTATCGGTGAAAATGCGGAAGAACCGCAAGAGCGAAGGCGAGCGCAGGAACAAGAGCGTAGAAACGTGCCAAGTCCAACAACCAACGAGCTCCTCTCATGCCAGAGAGAAGCTCGTCGAGTTCGCGGAGGCCGTAGTAATCTTACGACTTCTCATAGCGTTGCTTGAAGCATTGAATCTTCACTAGAACCAAGCCGTTCGGCTGACTCATACTCAGCCGGACGAACTTGCGAGGCGGATTCCGTTCGCCTTGCCCACGGAGCCTCGCTTGTCTTATTATACACACGTTGCCTTTCTCGTTCAACTACAATTTTTTACAAACGCACGAAAATTTGCAGAAAGCGCAGGGGAAGTTGACGCTTCCCGCGTGGCTCATGCAGTATGGCGTATTTCATGTCTCCGCGATGAGCTAAGCCAAGCGTTTGCCCCCGTCACCGTGGACAACACCCACAACCAACGCCGCACCCATCGTCTTTGCGAGCGAAGCGCGGCAATCTAGGGGTGACAACGATGGAAAGCCATGAAAATAGTGCGCTGAGGCGGAGAGAGCGCAACCGGGGACGTCGCCGTCACCGCTTTTGGGGCGACAGGTGAACAATCAGATCAAATTATCTCACTGTAAAGATCTTTCCAACCGGGATTATCCTTTTCAATCAACTCCAATTTCTTTTTTCTTGAACTGCCTTTGATTTGTTTTTCTCGTTCAATTGCATCCTTGATATTTTCACACACTTCGTAATAACCAAGTTTATCGATGCCATAGCGGCTTGTAAAGCCTTCGACCAGTTTGTTTTTGTGTTCATAAACTCTCCGAGCTAGATTCGATGTCACGCCCGTATAAAGAGAACCGTTCCGATTGCTAAACAAAATATACACATAACCTTTTTTCTCATAACTTGCCATGATGTCATACCTCACAAGACGTTATGGGTTAATAATGGCTAGCCTGCCACGAGTTTATTTGTATGAGCAGAGCCTGTAGTAATGTTCGCGGAAGTCGCGGAATTTCATAGATTTCATCGTTGTTACCCCTGGATTGCTTCGCTTCGCTCGCAAAGACAGGGGGATACGGCGCTGGTTGTGGTGTTGCCCATGGTGACGGAAACTCGATAGCAGGCGTATCCGCGGAATGAACACTCACTTCTCAGAAACTGTAAACTATGTTACCGATCCATACAAGCCTCGCCCCTCGTTGTTACCCCTGGATTGCTTCGCTTCACTCGCAAAGACAGGGGGATACGGCGCTGGTTGTGGTGTTGCCCACGGTGACGGAAACCCGATGGCGGGCGTATCCGCGGAATGAACACTCACTTCTCAGAAACTGTAAACTATGTTACCGATCCATACAAGCCTCGCCCCTCGTTGTTACCCCTGGATTGCTTCGCTTCGCTCGCAAAGACAAGGGGGTGCGGCGATGATTTTGGTGTTGTTCACGGTGACGGAAACCCTGTGGTAGACACACCGAAGGATCCGCCTCCTATCTCAAATCAATAAAATACTCCTTCAGCCGCTCCGCGATCATGGGGTCGTCGAGCGCTTTGATCAAGTCTTCGTCCGAACCGTAAAGTCTTGCCGCTATCAGGCGTTCCGCGCGCGCCTTTCCGATGCCGGGAATCGCCATTAGCTCCGTGCGGGTGCAGGCGTCAAGGCTCAACGGATGAGCGACGCCCGTCAGCGAGCGCGGGCCGTGCCCCGTCACCGTCACATCTGTCCTCACTCCGGAGGCGAGAGTCGGTGAGACGATTCCCACCAGCGGTGGATAACTCCCCAGCTGTCTTCCGAATATAATATTGCCGCTTCGATCTTCCGTTATCACGCCGCGCAGCAGCGTGCCGCTTGGCGCAACCCGCTCGAGCATAACGGGGTCAACCTCATCGCGGACCCATTCTTTCCATCTGCGGTACGCTCTTTCCTTGGCGCGCGACGGGGCGTCCGCGAGCAGCGCCTCAAGGCGCGAACCCGGGAAGACCATCGCTCTGCGGATATTTATCCGCCGCACGGCGAGGCCTTTCTCGAGCAACGTCTCCAACAGGACGCGGTTCCAGGTGAAGCTGTCCTTTGTTTCGCCCGCGAGGCCCGCGACGAAGTTGAGCCCCGGCAGAAGAGACGGCAAGCCGCGAGAGCGCTTACGGAAGCCGCCTGCGTCATTAATCATGGCGACAGCGCGGACGGCTTCGTCCATCGAGACCTTCAGGTTGTTGCGCGCGCGAACATCGGGGTCGGCGCATTCGACGCCAAGCGACAGCCCGTCACCCTCCGTGCCCAGGCGGGCGATCACCTCAAGGCACGCGCGTGACTCCTCCGGAAAGAGCGTAATGGTCAGCGGGTTGCAGTTGTCTGTGTGCAGCACTTCGAGCGATGGGGCGGCTTCGCGGATGGCGGTGTAAAGCTCCCTCAGGCGTTCGGTGTTCGGGCGAATGCCCGCGGTTGTGCGTTCTCCGCCCCAAGCGAGGATATTCGCGCAACGCCCGAGACGGAACGCGGATACTCCCAGCGCGGCGAGCGCGCGGATTTCGGACGCAACGTCCTCCGCGCCCCGTTCTTCGTAGGCTGCGTCCGCGCCCTCCGTGCAGAAGCTGCATCTTCCGTCCGCGCGGTCGCAGCCGCGCGAGAGCTCCATCTCCGCGATCACGTCGGGGAAATTGGGATGTTGCCTCGCGATCTCCGCGCCGAGAGCGGACACGCCGTCGAGCGGCTTATAATTCCTGCGCAGGTCCTCCCGCCACTCGCCGTGCCGCAAATAATAATCCAGCGACGCCTCGGGGTCGCCTGTTGCGATAAAATCCACGCCCTCAGGCACGATCTTTACCGCGCGCGTGCCGCCGCGAAGCGAATAGCCCGCCAGCACGGGGCCCGCTAAAACCATTTTGCCTCACCTCGGGGCTGACGCCAGTGTCTCAAGCTCGCGCAGCGTGAGAGGCGAGCCGCCGCGATATCGCCCGGGAACCGTGAGGCCCATGATGACCAGCACGAGGCCGGAGGCTCCGAGAAGCTCTTTCCGTTCGTCCCGCGAAGCCGCGCGCCACGCGTCGCACGTTCTGTACGTGACCGACGCTCCATGACGGAACAACACCCCCGCGGCGCAACGCACATAAGGAGAAATATAAGGAGGTACTCCGAAGCACGCGGGCTCATCCACATATCCGTCGATGATCAAAGCGTTGATTGGCGAGCCGCCTCCTCAAAAGTATTAACGAGCTTTTCGCTTTTCATATTATACTAAGCGGACGGTATTCAAAGATCATGCGTTCGACGCAAGCGCTTCTAACATGTGCTAGAATATCTTGCGATAAAAAAAATAAGAGCAAGGAAGGTGATCAAATGGCGCAAATATATCGCGACGCCGCAAAAATCGCCGTTTTCCTCGAGGGCTGGCTGGCGGATGCCCTTGCCGCGTCGGGCGCGAAGGGCGCAGCGCTGGGCCTCTCCGGCGGAGTAGACTCCGCCGCGCTTGCCGCTATTCTGCGCCGTGTTTGCGCGAAGGACGAGCTGCTGGCGGTGATCATGCCCGCTTACAGCATGCCCGCGGACGAGGAGCACGCGCGGCTCGCGGCGGACGCGCTCGACATATCGGCGGTGAAGGTCGATCTCTCGAGTATCTTCGACCACTGCGTTAAGGCGATGGAGGCGTGCGGGGGCGAACTTTCGCCGCTCGCGCGCGCGAATATCAAACCGCGCCTGCGGATGGCGACGCTCTACGCACTTGCGCAAAGCCGCAATTTTCTGGTCTGCGGCGGAGGCAACAAGGACGAGCTGGCATTCGGCTATTTCACCAAGCACGGCGACTCGGGCGTTGATCTCCTGCCGTTCGGCGATCTGCTCAAGGGCGAGGTGCGCGCGTTGGCGAGATACCTTGGCGTGCCGGACGCGATCGTGGACAAGCCCCCCTCCGCGGGGCTATGGGAGGGGCAGACGGACGAAGCCGAGATGGGCGTGAGCTATGCGGATCTGGATCTGTACCTCGCCGGGGGGGAGACAACTCCCGCTGTCCGTGAGAAAATAGAAAGCGCCGCGCGCAGGTCGGAGCATAAAAGAAACATGCCGAGGATAGCCGTGATTCCAACACAGGCTGCCGGGGCTTCCATGAGGTGATCAATACATGTCGGGACATTCAAAATGGGCAAACATCAAACATCGTAAGGCCGCGCAGGACGCAAAGAAAGGCGTGGCATACCAGAGGCTGACGAAAAACATAATCTCGGCGGCGAGAGCGGGCGGCGGGGATCCGGGCGCGAACTTTCAGCTCAAGGTGGCCGTCGAGCGCGCGCGCGAGGGCAACGTGCCGATGGACAACATCGAGCGCGCGATCAAGCGCGGCAGCGGCAACCTTGAGGGCGTGACCTACGAGGATATCATCTACGAGGGATACGGCCCGGGCGGCGTCGCCGTCATGGTCGAGGTAAGCACGGATAACCGCAACCGCACCGCGCCCGAGATGCGCGTGCTCTTCACCAAGGTGGGCGGCGCGATCGGCGAAGTCGGCTGCGTGGCGTGGAACTTCGACCGCAAGGGCGTTGTGACCGTCTCGGGCAAGGGCGTTGACGAAGACGAGCTTCTCGGCGCGGCGATCGAAGCGGGCGCGGAGGACATGACGCTCGAGGATGAAAATTTCGAGATCACCTGCGAGCCGTCCATGCTGTCGGACGTGGCCTCGGCGATTCGCGACGCGGGGTATATCGTGAGCGGAGCCGAGACGACGCTCGAGCCTAAGAACACCGTAGAGGTGAAGACGAAAGAAGAAGCGGCAAAGCTGATGGCGATGATCGAACGCTTCGAGGAGCACGACGACGTTCAGAACGTCTACTCGAACTTCGATATTCCGGACGAGATCTTGGCGCAGCTGGACTGAGGCGCGGAGGGCGTTGATCTGCTTCGGAGTCGATCCCGGACTTGCCCTTATGGGCTACGGCGTGGTCAGCCAGGAGGGCGACACGCTGCGGGCTCTCGACTACGGCGCGCTGGCGACCGAGCCGGGCGAGCCGATGTCAAAGCGGCTGTACGAACTGTACTGCGGGCTGCGGGCGAAGGTAGCCCAATACCGTCCCGACGTGATGGCGGTCGAACGCCTTTATTTCGGGCGAAACGTCACGACGGCGGAGATGGTCTATCAGGCGCGCGGAGTGGCGCTCATGACCGCGGCGGAGTTCGGCTTCGTCCCCTACGAGCCGAAGCCGTCTGAGGTGAAGCTGGCGGTCTGCGGCAACGGCGCGGCGGAAAAGTCACAGGTGCAGGGGATGGTTCGCGTCCTTCTCCGCCTGAGGGAGACGCCGCGCCCGGACGACGCGGCGGACGCGCTGGCAATCGCGCTTACGGGGCTTTCACTGGCGAGCTTCGGGCGAGAAAACGGCAGGGGTAATTGAGATGATACGAACGCTTTCGGGAACCGTTCTGTTTGTCGATTCGGACTGTATATGCCTGGATGTGGCGGGCTTCGGGCTCGAGGTCTTTGCCTCCGGCAGCCTGCTCGACGCCGCGAGGGCGAACGAGACGCTGACCTGTTTCGCTTATCTGCAGACCAGCGACGCAGGCATGACGCTCTTCGGCTTCTCGGACGAGACGGAGCGCGCGCTCTTTCTGGAGCTCACGCAGGTCAAGACGATGGGCGGGAAGCTCTCTATCGCGTTGCTGCGGCATCTGGACGCGGAGACGATAGTTTCGGCGATCTTAGCGGAGGACGCGCATCGGCTGGCCGTGCCGGGTCTCGGCCCCAAACGGGCTGAGCGCATCTGCTTTGAGCTGCGCTCAAAGGCGGAGAAGAAATTCGCGTCTTTGGCGGGCGCATCGCGCTTGCCCGGCAAACGCGCGGGTATGGAGACTGAAGTGGTCGCGGGCCTGGTCGGGCTCGGATTCTCGCAGGGCGAGGCGGCGCGCGCGGTCTCAGCCGGCCGCGCCGAGGGCGGAGCGGATAAAATATGGACGGAGGAAGAACTGATGAAATCCTCACTTGCTAAATTGCAGCGGGCGGCGGCGAAATGACGGAGGCCTTCACGATGGATGAGAAGCCATTCGAAGTTTTGCGCAACGGCGCGGAAGAAGACGTCCTGACCCTGCGTCCCCAGGCGCTGGAGGACTTCATCGGGCAGGACGCGCTGAAAGGCAAACTGTCGATCTTCATCATGGCGTCGCAGAGCCGCGAAGAACCGCTCGACCACACGCTCTTCTACGGTCCGCCGGGTTTGGGCAAGACGACGCTGGCCGGGATCATCGCGAAGGAGATGAAGGGTAGCCTGCGCGTGACCTCCGGGCCAGCGCTCGAGCGAGCGGGCGACTTGGCGGCGATTTTATCGAATATCCAACAGGGCGACGTACTCTTCATCGATGAAATTCATCGCATGTCGGCCAATATCGAAGAAATTTTATATCCCGCGATGGAGGATTTCTGCCTCTCGATCATTGTCGGCAAGGGTCCGCTGGCGAGGAGCATTCGACTCCAGCTTCCGCGCTTTACGCTGATCGGCGCGACGACGCGGCTGGGGCTTTTGACGTCGCCTCTGCGCGCGCGCTTCGGCATCGTCGAGCAGCTCCATCTCTACACTCCCGAGGAACTGACGCGCATCGTTCTGCGCGGCGCGGACGTACTCGACGCGTCCATACGCGGCGAGGCGGCGCGCGAGATCGGGCTTCGGGCTAGGGGGACGCCCCGCGTCGCGCTGCGCTTGCTTCGGCGCGTTCGCGACGTGGCGCAGGTGCGCGGCGAGAGCTCTATCTCGGCGGAGCTTGCGGGGGCGGCGCTCGACATGCTCGGCGTCGACGAGCAGGGGTTGGACGAGCAGGACCGCAAATTTCTGCGCGCGCTTCTCGAGCTTTTCGACGGGGGCCCCGTAGGGTTGTCCACGCTGGCCGCCGCGCTCAACGAGGACACGCAGACGGTCGAAGATATCTATGAGCCCTATCTTATTCAAAAAGGGCTGCTCGAGCGCACGCCCCGCGGGCGCAAGGCGACGCGCAACACCTACGAGTACATGGGGCTGACCCCTTCGCCGCAGTTTCGCCAGATGTCGCTTCTCTCGGCTGACGACGAGTAAATAATGAACAAACAAGGAGAGATACGGATGACTAACAGGATTTACAGTTTTACGGCAGTCTTTATGCTTTTTATGCTTTTTTCGTTAGGCGAGACGAGCGTAGTTTGCAGGGCTGAGGCTGTCCCGAACAGCGGTATCAAGATCGGCGTGGCGCAGAACGTGGCGTCGGGCCAACTGCTGGGCAAGGGCGTCAAGCTACGCGACGCGTCCGGGACGACGGTTTCGCTTCCCTCCGGAGGCGCGGTCACGGCCTCGGGCGAGTACGTAAGAGCCGCCTCCAGGCAGCTCCGTCTCCCCGTGCGAGTGATCGCCGGAAGCAATTTGGGGTGGGACAAGACCCGCTATCGCGGTTCGCTTTCGTTCGTGCAATCCGGGCAAAACTTCACAGTGGTCAACGAGCTTGACCTCGAGAGCTATCTTCGCGGTATCCTGAAGATCGAGATGAACCCTGCGTGGCCCAAAGAAGCCCTCCGGGCGCAGGCGATTCTGGCGCGCACCTTCGCGGTGAAGAACAAGGGGCGCTTCGCGTCGAAGGGGTACGACCTCGACGCAACCGAAAACTCGCAAATTTACCGCGGCGTCAACGCGGAGGATACGCGCACCGACGCGGCTGTCCGTGATACGGTGGGGCAGGTGCTGACCTACAACGGACAGGTCGCCTCGATCTTCTACCACTCCGACAGCGGCGGCTCGACCGCCGATGTGTCGCACGTGTGGGGCGGCAGCTTCCCGTACCTCGTCGCCCGCCCCGAGACGACAGCCTCCGGTTCGCCCTATTCCGACTGGCAGCTGACGCTCACTCCCGCGCAGGTCGCGTCGGCGATGTCAAAGTTGAATGTGGACGTGGGCAGTGTGCGCGGCATGGAGGTCGCTCAAAAGGATAGTTACGGGCGCGTCGTCCAGCTGCGGGTGAATGGCGACAGGGGCTCGTCCGAGGTGCGCGCGCACGCCTTCCGCATGGCTGTCGGCAGCAGCGTTCTGCGCAGCACTAATTTTCAAATTGCGCGCTCAAACGAGACCGCGGCTTCGTCTATCGTCCAAACGCCCCCGCAGCCCAAGAAGCCCGCGCCCGCGGCTGTGGAATCAGCCACGTTTTCGCCGAATGCCGACCCGTTGATCGAGATGACGAGAAGCGGTGTGTTTACTAAAGAAGAAATTATGGATATGTTGCTGAACCCCGATAAACGAGGCGAATATCTCAAAAAAGGCATGGCGCGTATCTCCGGTTCTTCGTCTTCCGCGCCCGTGGTGGTGGAGCCGACGCCGAGCCCCGCGGAGAAGCGCGAGCAGCTTTCCTTCGGAGGCTTCACCCTTGTCGGCAAAGGATGGGGGCATGGCGTCGGTCTCTCCCAGTGGGGCGCTAAGGCGATGGCTGATCGGGGAGCCTCATGCGAAGCGATCCTGAGCCATTATTTTCCGGGGACAAAAATTGGAAAATAGAGACCTGTATAAGGTCGATAATTTTGACTATGAACTGCCTGATGAACTGATCGCGCAAAGCCCGGCCGAAAGACGCGACGAATCGCGCCTGATGGTGTTATCGCGGACGGCGGAAGCGCCGATTCACGCGCGTTTCTCGGATCTGCCGGCGTATCTGCGCGCGGGAGACTTGCTCGTACTTAATGATACGCGGGTATTTAACGCGCGCCTATTGGGCAGGAAGATCCCGACGGGCGCGTCGGTCGAGTTGTTTTGTATCGAACGCGCGGAGGAGCCTTGCGTGTGGAAGGCGCTGGTGCGGCCCGGGCGCAAGCTTCCTCCGGGCGCGGAGGTAGAGCTTGCGGATGGGACGATCGTCAAAGTCGGCGGGCGCGCGGGGGACGGAGTCAGGTATGTTACTCTCCCGGAGGGCGCGGACGCGTCCGGCTTGTTCGAGCGTTGCGGAGAGCTGCCTCTGCCTCCCTATATCCGCGGCGGCAAAGCGCCGCCCGGCCGTTACCAGACGGTCTACGCGCGGCGGGAAAACGACCGCTCGGTGGCAGCGCCGACGGCAGGGCTGCACTTTACCGAGGAGCTGCTTGCGTCGCTCGCGCGGGCGGGGACGGAGCACGTGTTTATCTCGCTCGACGTAGGCTTGGGGACGTTTCGCCCGGTCAAGGCGGAGGACGTTCGCGAGCATCACATGCACAGCGAGCGTTGCCGTGTTGACGAGTCGGCGGCGGAAGCCGTCGCTCGGACGCGCCGCTCGGGCGGCAGGGTTGTCGCGGTGGGAACGACGGTTGTGCGCACACTCGAGTCTTTTGCGGATGAAAACGGCGTGATCGTCCCCGGAGAGAGGGCGACGGACATCTTCATCACGCCCGGTTATAAATTTAAAGCTGTGGACGCGCTGATCACCAATTTTCATCTGCCGCGCAGCACGCTTCTGATGCTGGCGTCGGCCTTCGCGGGGCATGAGCGGATTATGGCCGCATACGCCGAAGCGGTGAGGGAGCGCTACAGGTTTTTCTCGTTCGGCGACGCGATGCTGATCGCGTAAGGGGGTGGTTGACGTGGTGACGCCTGAGGCGTTGATTAGCGATTTTTTGGACGAACTGTCGAGCGAAAAGGCGACGCCCGGCGGCGGTGCCGTCTCCGGACTCTGCGGCGCGCTGGGAGCGGCGCTCGTCACAATGGTCGCGAATCTGACGCTGGGGCGTAAGGAGTTTTCTGCTGTTGATGAGAAGATGTCGATCATTCTGGCGAACACTAAATCCCTGCAAAAAACTTTCTCTAAGCTGGCGAGTGACGACATGGTCGTATACGAAGAGTATCTCGCGGCGCTCCGTATGCCGAAGTCCTCTGTGGACGAGAGAAGGATTCGCAACGCGGCTCTCGCGGTTCGCTCTAAGCTGATCGTCTCCGTTCCCTTCGAGGTCGCGAAACAATCCGTCGCCCTGGCGGCTCTCGCGCTCGACGTTGTGGAGAACGGCAACCCGCACGCGATCATGGAGGCGGGGTCCGCGGTGAAGCTGGCGGTCACGGCGGCGCAGATCGCGTCGAACAACGTTCGCTTCAACCTCCACCAGATCAAAGACGAAGTGTTCGAGGAGAACATTCTCACCCGTCTGGACTCAATGATAAGGGATATCGAGTCAATCGGCGCGGCCACGGATAAAATACTTGAGATTTTTGAGGAGTTCGAGTTGCGTTGAGGGAACATCTGCCTTCGCGCGAGGATTTCATGCCCCGCGTTCGCTGTGTTTTATCGAGGGCAGGACACCATGGCGTTCTCTCTGACGCGTCGCCCGAGGTGTTGCGAGCCGTGAAGTCGGTCTACGCGGAGGCGCTCGGCGCGGCGCGCCCGCGCGTCGTCTCGTGGGATGTCCCGAACGGTTTTTTTACGCCTGATATGATCCCGCCGGGCCTTGAAGGCGCGGCGTCTCATACCGTGCTGCTCGTGACGCTGGGGAGCAAGCTGGACGATGTGATCGCGTCTCGCTTTGCCTCCGGCTCGCCCTTTGAGGCGGTGCTGTTCGACGCCTGGGGCTCGGAGGCGGCTGAGGCTCTGACGCAGGCCATGGACAGCCTCCTGCGCGAGGAACGCGCCGAGCGGTTCCGCGGCACGTTTCGCTTCGCGCCCGGCTACGGCGATTTTTCCGTCGTCAACAACGCGAGATGGCTCGAGCGCGTGGACGGTGCTCCGCGGGGAGGGTTGCCCGTGACGGCGGACCCTCGGACTGGCGTCCTTTCACCCAGAAAGAGCATATTATGTATGATAGGATGGTACAAAAAAGAACACGATTAAAGGAGGGGAGCTTGTTGAGCGATCTTAATCGCATTACGGGTATCGACGCAATTCTAAGCAAAGGGGGATCCCTTTCTTTCGAGGTTTTTCCGCCGAAACCGGAGATGGACTCCGATCTGTCGGGGATTCGCAGTACGCTGTCAGACCTGACGGTAGCGGAGCCTGATTTCGTCTCGGTGACATACGGTGCCGGGGGCAACAACCGCCCTCGGGCGCTCGACATCGCGGAGATAATAACGGGCTTCGGCATGACGCCGCTTTCACACTTGACCGCGGTCGGCTATACGAGGGACGACGCCGGGCGCGTGCTCGAATCACTGGGGAGGCTCGGCGTGCGGAATATCCTGGCTCTGCGCGGCGACGCGCCGCTCGGCGCGGACGAGCGCGGCGACCACTGGAAGGATTTTTCAAAAGCCAGCGACCTCGCGGAGTACGTGGCTTCGCGCGACGGTTTTTGCGTCGGGGGCGCGGCGTATCCCGAGGGGCATCCGCAGAGCGTCTCCGCGGAGACCGATATAGATTTTATGAAAGAGAAGATCGACGCGGGCGTCTCGTTCTTCATTACGCAGCTATTTTTCGACAACCAATCATTTATAGGCTTTATGGACAACCTCCGCGCCGCGGGGGTAAACGTGCCTGTAATCGCGGGAATCATGCCGATCTTTCAGGCGCGCCAGATCAAGCGCATTGTCGAGATATCCGGCGCGCGCGTCCCCAAGGGCCTGGCAGACCTGCTCGACCGTTACGCGGACGACAACGACTCGATGGCGGAGGCTGGCGCGGATTACGCGGCGAACCAGATAAAAAGCCTGTGGAACCACGGCGTGAGCGGCATTCACGTCTATACGATGAATAAATCCGCGCGCGTGCTGGATATTTTGGAACGCTGCGGGATGTCGAATAAAGCGGACAGGGAGGCGATCAGGTGATCAAACGGGCGGAATTCCGCGCGCTCCTGCGTGAGAGGACACTGCTGCTGGACGGCGGCTACGGAACAAGTTTTTTTGAGATGGGGCTGGGGGGCGTGCCGTCCGAGCAGCTCAGCCTGGAGCACCCCGACGCCGTGGAGGATCTGCACCGCGCATACGTGAACGCGGGCGCGGATATCCTGTTGACGAACACCTTCGGCGGCAATCGCGCCAAGCTGGAGGAGTCCGGCCTGGCGGGCAAAATCCGTGAGATTCACAACGCCTCGGCGCTGTTGGCGCGTCGCGCCGCGGAGGGCTCCGGCAGGCGGGTTCTTGTCTTCGGCGATATATCATCCACAGGGCGGTTGCCGCGCCCCAGCGGAAGCGGCAGCTTCGCCGAGTGCCGCGCCCTCTATCGCGAACAAGCGTCTCTCTTGCTTTCGGCGGGGTGCGACGGCTTGATTGTGGAGACACTGACGGATATCAAAGAGATGAAAGCCGCGGTGATCGCGATTCGCGACCTCTCCGCCGACACGCCTCTCATCGCGCAGATGGCGTTCGACGCTGAGGGCACTACTCTGACCGGCGCTTCGGTCGAGGTATTCGCCGCGGTGATGAGCGACCTCGACGTCGATGTGCTGGGCATGAACTGCCTTGTCGGCCCCGAGGAGATGCTCCCGAACCTGCGCCGCCTCGCAGCTTGCACCGACTGCTTCCTATCGGTCGAGCCCAACGCGGGCGACCCTTTCTTCGACGGAGAAAAGACTGTATATAAGACGACCGCGCTCGAGTTTTCGCTCTTCGCGGAAGAATTCGCGGAGGCTGGCGCGTCGCTGATTGGCGGCTGTTGCGGCACCACGCCGGAGCATATCGGGCTGGCGGCGTCGATTTTGCGCGGAGCTCCCCTCGCGTCTCGCCGCGCGCGCTCAAAGCCCGCCGCGCCGCGCTTGGCCTCGCGGACGACGGTACACGAGCTTGACCGATTCACGGTCGTCGGCGAGCGCATCAACCCGACGGGGCGAAGCGCCCTCAAAGACGCGATGCGCTCGGGCGACTGGAGCCGCATGCTCGACGAGGCCGCGGCGCAGACGCGCGAGGGCGCGCACGTGCTGGACGTCAACTTCGGCGTCGAAAAGTTTTTCACCACGGAAGTCGTCGCGGACGCGTTTATCGCCATCGACCGCGCCGCGAACACGCCGTTGTCGCTGGATATCCAGACGCCCGAGCTGATGGAAGCCGCCCTTGCCGAGTACCCGGGCCGCCCGCTGATCAACTCATCGGCGTGCGACGAGGCGTCGCTGGCGGTAAAGCTGCCCCTGCTCAAAAAATACGGCGGCATGATGATACTGCTCGCGATGCAAAACGAAATTTCCGACAGCGCGGACGAGCGGATGCGCGCGATCGAAGGGGCGCTCGCGTACGCCGAGGGCATGGGCGTTTCGCGCGACCGCTTCCTCATCGACCCCCTCGCGCTTCCGCTGGGTGCGGGCGGCGACCACAAGGTTTCGCTCGAGGTTATCAGACGCTGCGCCGGGCAAGGCTTGCTCACCACGATAGGGTTGTCTAACCTGTCTCACGGTATGCCCAACCGCGCCGGAATCAACGCCGCGTTTCTGTCGCAAGCCATCGAAGCGGGCCTGTCGTCCGCAATCCTTAACACGGGCGACGAAGTTGTGATGCAGGCGCTTTTCGGAGCGCTGCTGCTTAAAACAGGCGTGCTCGAAGACAGCGTGGGCGACATGCCGCTCGACCCGTTGGTAGAAGCGTTGCTCACGGGGCGCGGCAAGGTCGTAAACAGCCTTGTCGACGCCAAAATTGCCGAAGGTATGCCCCCGCTCGACGTCAGCCAGTCTTTCCTGGGCGGAGCGATGGAGGTGATCGGCTTGCTCTACGAGGCGAAAAAAATCTTCCTGCCGCACATTCTCTTCGCGGCGGAGACCGCGTTTCCGGTCTTCGATCGCCTTAACGGGATGATGGCCGGCGAGACCGCCGCGCGCGGGCGGGTTCTGCTGGCGACAGTCGAGGGCGATATTCACGACATAGGCAAGAATATCGTCGGGACGGTACTCCGCGCGGGCGGGTTCGAAGTGATCGACGCTGGCAAGAACGTCCCCGCCGCCAAAATCGCGGACGCGGCGGAGCTCCACAAGCCCGACCTCGTCGGACTGTCAGCGATGATGACCACCACCGTCGGACGCGTCCCCGAAGTCGTGTCATGCCTTGCGCAGCGCGGCGTGACCGTCCCTGTGCTGTCAGGCGGGGCCTCCATGAACGCCGAGCTCGCGGATCTCTTCGGCGTGCGCTACGCCGCCGACAGCAGCGCTGCTCTCACTCTGTGCAAGGAGCTGCTGTCAGCGAAATAGAAACGTTCCGCAAATTTTCGTGTGTTTGTAGGATTATGTGGTTGAATGAGAAAGGCAACGTGTGTATAATAAAACAAGCGAGGCTCCGTGGGCAAGGCGGACGGAGAATCGCCTCGCTGGTTCGTCCGGCTGAGTCGAAGTCAGCCGAACGGCTTAATCGCCTCAAATGCGCAAGGCGTCTAATAACGCGATCAGGAGTCGTAATATGACTACGGCTTCTGCAAACTCAACGAGTTCTTCCCATTTTTTTCGGGGAGGACTCGTTGGTTTTTCGCTATGGTTTGCGCTCATTCTACTACGTCTACGCTCGCCTTCGCTCTCGCGGATCTTTCGTCTGCTCATCGGGGATCACCTCCCCTCTTTGTTCGCCGGGGAGGAACCACTCTCAGGGACAGCATCCCCGGCGTTGTTACTGCCCGGAGCCTTGCCCGCGGGTATTCTATCACGCGAACCCGCTCTCTGCCTAGTCCCACCCGTCATTTACGAACGCTCGGGATTGTTAAGAAATTGCACGCGTCATGCCGCGCGTTCACCGCTTACGGTTGCTTTTGAAACACCGCGAAACGGGACAAGATGTTAAATACCACCGTTATTCTTTCTTTACATGTCTTCGTGTAAGGATAAAAATGCCGCGGAGGGCGGCTCGGAGCTTTGTTTTTCGGCGTGAGATTTTTATATTTTCATCATTTGCCTCACTCTGTGCAAGGAGCTACTGTCCGCGAAATAGAAACGTTCCGCAAATTTTTTCGTGTGTTTGTAGGATTATGTGGTTGAATGAGAAAGGCAACGTGTGTATAATAAAACAAGCGAGGCTCCGTGGGCAAGGCAGACGGAGCCTCGCTGGTTCGTCCGGCTGAGTAGAAGTCAGCCGAACGGCTTGACTACCACCAGAATCGCGTGGCTTCCAACACCGCTGACAGAAGTCTGATTACGGCTTCTGCGTTCACAAAAAACTTCTCCCATGACGGGGAGGAGTTTTTTGTTACAAGGCTTCGGCTTTTATCAACGCGTTCTTGCTTACGTGCGCCTTTGCTCTCGCGGTTCTTCCGCTTGCTCATCGGGGATCACCTTCCCTCTTTGTTCGCCGGGGGCCGTTTGTCGTCCGGTTTTTTCGCGGTCGAAAGCTCGAATAATGAAGACCCGCGTGGACGCCGCCGTCTTCGCGAGGAACTAAGGCCAAGCATTTGCCCCCGTCACCATGGACAACACCAAAATCAACGCCGTATCCTCCGTCTTTGCGAGGAGCGCCAGCGACGCGGCAATCCAGCTCGGGCGCAGATGCAGTGATTCATCCGTCGTATGTTTCTTTCGCGATAACTCGTCGGCCATGCTGCGCATTCTCTCCGTCATATATCGCGTGGTTTGCTGATTTTCATCGTTGTCACCCCTGGATTGCTTCGCTTCGCTCGCAAAAACAGCAGGTACTGCGTGTTGCGTGAGCGCGTTTGCCCTTGGGTTTTAGTCACCATGGACAACACTAAACCCAATGCCGTATCCTCCGTCTTTGCGAGGAGCGTAGCGACGCGGCAATCCGGAGTCGCGCGGCTGTGCCGGGGGGCGTTTGTCGCCTGGTCTTTTCGCGGTCGAAAGCCCGAATAACCGAGACCCGCGTGGACGCGGCGCATCACGTCTTCGCGGGTCTTCGTCGGTTTTATATTTTATTTCACCGTGGTTATTTTCGTATTACGCCGCCGCGCTGTTTATCGCGCCCTCTTGCGCCTCATCAACGCGAACGCCGCCGCGCCCGCTATCGCCATACCGCCCGCCGCGCCGTCGGCGCAGCTGCTGCTGCTGCCGCCGAGTGGAGCGCCTTTGACCGATGTCACTTCCGCCACAAGTTTGTCGTTTTCCACCGAAAGGGCGAAGGTATAAATTTTCCCTCCCACGATAGCGTTAATGCTATTGTCGACGTTTGCTGGCTTGCCGATCAATTCCTGCGTCGAAGCGTCGATAAGCGTAAACCTGTCACCGGGGGCAAGCGATGTCGAGGCTTCGTAGAAGCCGATCGTCACCATTGTACCCGTGATGTCCGTCGAAATCGTGCGGTAGGTCAGCGCGTCCTTAACCGCCAGAACCACGTCGCCGCTGCTCAGGGATGACGGCAGGCGGAATTCGTAATTCCGGAAATTGGCGAGTCCCAGAACGTTGCCGGTGAAGCCGTCTATTTTCAGCGTGTTACCATCCGTCTGCCATGTATCATAGGGTACTCCGTTTTTCATAGCGCCGAAAAGGTAAACACCACTCAAATCGGGCGTTCCCGAGATGCGGACGACGTTGTTTTGCAGAACGTCACCGTTTGCTTCGCCGTAAGCCCCGCTGATATAGGATCCTTCCCTCCACACGCCGCCGGATACAGAGATCATGTTGTTTGTGATGGTTCTGGGACCGGCATTAAAAGTTTCCCCATACATAGCCTGCCCGCCGACGACAACGCCCAACGCGTCGCCGCCCGTCACAAAGACGGAGTTTCCGCTTACGACAGTGTTAGCGCCGTCGCTGCGCCCGCCCAGGATGGACCCGATAGCGGTCACGCCGGTAACAGTGACCGTGTTGTTCGTCACATCTCCACTGACGCTGAGCCCGCCATCGACGGTAGACATCGTTCCTCCTGAAATGGTGACGCTGTTGCCCGTGACTGAACCTGTAGGCGTCGTCCCGCCGACCATTCCTCCGGAGATACTGCGCAATGTTCCGCCTAATATTTCGACAGTATTGCCGGAAACTGTTCCGGTTTCGCTCCAACCCCCGCGTATACCTCCGGCTCCTAATACTGTTCCGCCGCTGATCGTTACCCGGTTGGATGAGACGTTGCCTGACGCGCTCTCTCCGCCGTTGATATTGTTGGCGCTTGTTGACGACCCGGAAAACGTTACCGTGTTGCCGGACGCTCCCGCCTTGCCGTAGCCGCCTACCAGCCAGCCGCTGTAGATATTACCGTCCGGATCGTACTCATCATAAGTTCCCACGGCGCCGCCTGTTATGGTAACGCTGTTTCCGGTGGCTTTTCCGTTGTTGGCTTGACCTCCCAGAATACCCCACGCAAGTGTGCCGCCATTCATTGCCACACTGTTGCCTTCGGCGTTTCCGCTTCCGATGCTCAGGCCTCCGTAAAGCTCTTCCGCTTGAGCGGCGTCTGAAAACGTCAGGCTGTTTTCCGAAACAAGACCTGTTCCCGCCCCTGCCCCACCATAGGCGTACAGAACTGTGCCGCCTATCATGTAAAGAGTGTTCCCCGTGACGGTGTTGTTTTCATTGCCGTAGCCGGCGTATATGCGCTCGCGGATATTTCCGGCGATCATGTTGACAGTGTTGCGCGTGACGATATCGGTCGCGTGAAGCCCTCCGTAGACTCTGCGAGGGTCTGTGTTTGATCCGGATCCCGGTTGATAATTTACGAAAATTGTGTTGTTGGATGCGGTGGGATCGGAGGTAGTTCCGGGGAAAAGATCTACAGCCCCCGCGGTTCCATTGCCGCCTGCGAGGCCTGGCGCTTGCTTGAGGATTCCCGTAGCTGCCGCTGCGTTGTCATTGTAGTTGATGGTTTCGCCCGCGAAGGACGTACCGGACGAACACAAACACGCGCAAAGAGTGAACAAAACGATGAAGACGCGAAAGGCGGGTTTGCGAACCCCGGGTTTGCGCGGATGCCGAAATGAACCTACGTTAATTCGGGGGGGGGGTGAAATTTGTGTTACTATGGTCAGAGGAGAATCTTTCCAGAATTGCGTCATTACAACTCATAAATATCCCTCCTGTAAGATTTTTTAGAACAAGCCAACACTCTTCCGTGTTTTCGCAGCTCAAAAATGCCCGGAGAATTCATATTCTAAAGATGTCGGGAAATTGTGTTAACTCGCTCTTGTCGCCCATTATACACATTACGCATTATTTCGCAATTGACGGAATGATTTTTTGAAATAACTCAAAGGGAAATATTGCAAAAGCTTGGTGAGTAATGCGGCGTGACTTATAAGAGCCGTTAAAGCCCGCGTGAACCGCGCGACCCTCGGCGTGTTCTCTTCGCCTTGGGTCGCGTGATGTGTTCGTTTTCGTCTTTGCCAGGTCTGGATTGCCACGTCGCTGCGCTCCTCGCAAAGACGTGGTGTGCGGCGTTGGTTTTGGCGTTGTCCCTGGTGGTGGGAACCCAACGGCGGGCGCGCTGTGGAATACAGGCCGCGTTAACGCAACGACCGAAAAGTTTGTGTCCGCACAGCGTGCGCCAGCCGCTTCTTCTATAACCCCTTCTGCTCGGGCGTTTCGAAGCCCGCTCCGAGGAAGTGCGCGTCGCCCATCAGGTTGACGCGCGGGGGGGTGTCTTTGCGCAGTTCCGCGATGGTGAGGCTGCAATTGGCGATCTGGAAATTCCAGAAGCTCGACAGCGGAGCGCCTAGGAAGTGGCAGAGCAGCACTTTGATAACCGCGTCGTGCGCCGTAACGCAGACGTCTCCATCGTAGGCGCTTGCCATCGCGTCGACCGCTTCGCAGGCGCGTATCTGGACGCCGCGCAGGCTTTCGCCTCCATCGCCGGGCATGATGACCGTATGGGGCGACGTGTGCCAGAGGTCAAGCACTCGCGGCCAGAGTTTCTTAACCTCCGATGAGAGCAATCCTTCCCAGTCGCCGTGGTTGATCTCCGTCAATCCGGGGATGACGTCAAGCCTGTTGCAGCCGCACGCCGAGGCGATCTTTTCCGCCGTGATTTTTGCGCGGGAGAGGGGACTGGCCGCGATTGCCTCGAACTTGCCGCGCATCCGCTCGGCGAGATACGCGGCGACCTTGTCCGCCTGCGCCAGGCCTGTCTCGCTCAGAGCGGTATCCTGCTGCCCCTGGAAACGCCCATCGCGGTTCCATTCGGTCTCTCCGTGCCGCACGATAAAAAGCCTCATTATTCGGACTCCCCGTTGAGCGTCACCATCGTCGCCCAGAGCATGTCGCCGTCTTTGGCTATGAGGCCGCACATCTCGTCGCTGAGCTTGTTGTCGACCTCCATCACGGCGAGGGCGAGTCCGCTCGCTTCCTTGCGCCCCAGCGAGAAATTGGCGATGTTGACGCCGGCGTCCCCCAGCAGCTTGCCCAGCTTGCCGATGACGCCGGGCCTGTCGTGGTTCTGGAAGAGCAGCAGATGCCCGTGCGGCACGAAGTCGATCCAGTAGTCGTTGATGCGCACGATGTGCTGACGCCCTTCCTCGGTGATCGTGCCCGTCAGCTTGGCGGCGGTCTTGCCTGCCTCCACGGTTACCTCGATGACGTTGCGGTAGGTCGTCGGCTCGCCGCTGCTCTCCTCGACAGCGATACCCCGCTCTTGCGCCAGAAAAGGCGCGATCATATAGTTGACGTCCGGGCCGTGTGTCACTTCGAGCAGGCCTTTCAAAAACGCGATTGTGTAGGGGTGCGGCGTGTTGGCTGCGTCGTCCTCGTCGCAGAGCTGCGCGCCCCGCAGCATGACCTTGCACGTCTGTATCGCGCCGCCTTCGGCACTGGCGAGCTGCGCCGCTAAGATGCCCATTTTACGCGCCAGGCGCAGGTAGTTTTTCTGAACCTCGTTTAAGCGCTGCTCCATAAACGGGAGGTTTACGGCGTGCTCGTACTGTCCGCCGCGCAGCGCCGCGAGCAGGTTTGTTACCGCTATGCGCGCAACCTCGGTCTGCGCTTCCTGCGTGCTTGCCCCGAGGTGCGGCGTCAGCACGACGCGGTCGGCGATCTCGGGTGCCAGCAGGGGGTGATCCTTCGCGGGCGGTTCCTGCGAGAAGACGTCGAACGCCGCGCCCGACAGGCGGCCTTCCTGGATGGCTTTCGCGCAGGCGGCCTCGTCCACCACGCCTCCGCGCGCGCAGTTGACCAAAAATGCGCCGTGTTTGAACGCGCGCAGCATTTTTTCGTCGATCAAGCCGCGCGTCTCTTTGGTGATCGGCACGTGCAGCGATACTACGTCCGCCAGCGAAAGGCTGCCGGCGAGGTCTGAGGTCACCGTGACGCCCAGCGTTTGCGCCCGCTTGGGAGATATAAACGGGTCGTAGCCGATGATCTCCATGCCGAAGGCTCTGCATCGCTGCGCGACCGCCAGGCCGATGCGGCCAAGGCCGACGATCAGGATCTTTTTGCCGTTCAACTGGCGGCCTGTGAAATTCTTGCGCTCCCATTTGCCTGCCGCGAGCGAGGCGTGGGCCTGCACGGTCTTGCGCATCAGGGCCAGCATCAGCGCCATTGTCTGTTCCGCCGCAGCAAGCGTGTTGCCTGTGGGCGCGTTTATGACCACGATACCGCGCTTGCTCGCCTCGGGCAGATTGACGTTGTCCACGCCTACGCCCGCGCGCGCGATTACCTTGATATTAACCGCCGCGTCGATGGCTTCTTTATCCATGGTTGTGCCGCTGCGGGTGATGATCGCGTCGTACTCCGGAAGAGACGCCAGCAGTTCTTCGCGTGTGATCGCGCTGCGAACGGTAAGCTCTACGTCCTCCGCCTCGCGCAGCATCGCAAGCCCCTCTTCGCCAAGAGGCTCAGGCACCAGTACCTTAAATTTGTCCCCGGTCGTCGGGCACATGTCTTACCCCTCCATCCATACGCCGAATGCCTCGGCGATAAAATTGCCCGCGCGACCGCGAGAATCGCCCATTGCGGCGTAGAGGCTGCCCAGCGCGAGCGATATCTCGGGCCAGTTAAAGTCGCCGTAGTGCGCCATGCGAATGATTTTGCCCTTCAGCTCCGCCTGCCCGCCGGCGGGGTCTATGCCCATCGCCTTTAGCGCCTTTGATACCGCGCATGTGTCTCCGCCCGGCAGCAAGAAGGCCGTCAAGCCCGGCGATCGGAATTCTTTTTCTTTGACCAGCAGCTCGTAGCCCATCGCCTCAAGCCCGGCCGCGAATGCGCGGGACGCGCGCGCGCGGAGAGCGAACCAATTCTCTGGATCGCCGTGGCTCAAAATAGCGTCCAGCGCGGTCTCCAGCGCGAAATACAGCGATACGGGCGGAGTGTAAGGATTCTCGGGCGCGTTTTTGCAGAGCGTTTTTTTCTGGCGGATGAGGTCGAAGTAATAATTGGGGCATTTTCTCTCCGCCGCGGCTTTCCAGCCGCGCTCCGAAATCCACACAAGCCCAAGCCCCGGAGGCGTGAGAAGGCCCTTCTGTGACGCCGTGGCAAGTCCGTCGATGCCCCACGCCTGCGGGTAACAGGGCATCGCGCCGACCGAGCTGACGCCGTCCACCAGCGCCAACGGCCTGTTTTCCTCGGGCAGCGCCGCGATGATCTCGCGGATTGGGTTTAAGACGGCGGTCGACGTCTCGTTCTGTGTCAGGAGGAGCACTGCGCAGCGCGGGTTCGCCCTCACCGCTTCCGCGGCCAGCGCGGGCGTTACGCCCTCACCGAGCGGCACATCCACCGCGGTGATGTTAGCGCCGTAGAGCGCCGCGATCTCCCGGAAGCGGTCGCCGAATACACCGCACGAAATTGACAGAACGTCCACGCCCGGCCCGATGAAGTTCGCGGCAAGGCATTCGAGCGCTCCCGTCCCCGCCGAGGGGAAGATGACCGTCCGTCCTTCGCTTTTCAGCAGCAGGGCGAGCTTATCCTCGATGCGCGTAAACAGCTCCGAAAACGCTTTCCCCCTGTGCCCGATCATGGGCGCTGCCTGAGCGAGCGATACCTCCGGCGAGAGCGCGACAGGCCCCGGTGTGAAGAGATACTGATTCATAATAAGAGCACCTCCGATAAGGAATTTGAATAAGCTAAATAAAAAAAGGAGCCGGCCTTATTCGGTCGACTCCTCATCTCATTTCTCGATAACAGTTAAAACTGTCGTTTGTCGAGCGGGATCAGACGATACGATCCTCCGAGGCGAGAAGCCGATCATAAGGCCAAGAAGCGCCGGACATAGATCCGGAGCCGGAGGAAGATCCCATTCCACAGACGCGCCCGCGAACGTCGTCGCCGTACTCACGTTTATCTGCCATGATCTTCCCTCCTTCGGACACTTTGATCAATCTCTCGCGCACTTCTGTTCCGCGCGACGCGTTAACTTATATCATTCACTCGGTAATATGTCAATGCGTATTTCATGTTTCTGTCATATTCGGACAAAATACGCCTCAACCCCCCAAATATGCCAGCAGCACGCCGCCCGCCAGCACCGAGCCGATTTGGCCGGAGACGTTTGCGCCGACCGCGTGCATCAGCAGGAAGTTATTCGGGTCGGCTTGTTGGCCGAGCCTTTGGATGACGCGTGAGGACATGGGGAAGGCGCTGATACCCGCAGCGCCGACCATGGGGTTGACTTTTCGCTCGGCGGGCAGGAAAAGGTTGAGGATTTTTGCCGAGATCACGCCGCCCGCCGTGTCGAAGATGAAGGCGATCAGGCCCATCCCGATGATCAACAGCGTGTTCTTGTTGACAAAATGAGCCCCGGTCATCGTGGCTGATATCGAGAACCCGAGCAAGATAGTTACGATGTTGGCGAGCTCGTTTTGCGCTGCCTGCGCGAGGCGGCGGGTGACGCCGCTCTCGCGCAGCAGATTGCCGAACATCAAAAACCCTATCAGGGCCACCGACGCCGGCGCGGCGAGACCTGCCACGATTGTCACGGCGATGGGGAAGAGAATCAGCTTTGTCCGCGAGACTTCGACGGATGCGTAACGCATCTTCATCTTACGCTCTTTTTCCGTGGTCAGCAGCTTGATCACCGGAGGCTGAATGAGCGGGACGAGAGCCATGTACGTGTAGGCGGCTACGGATATCGGCGCGATGAGGTTCGGCGCGAAGCGGTTCGCGACGTAGATTGACGTTGGCCCATCCGCCGCGCCGATGATGCCGATCGAAGCGGCTTCGAAGATATTGAACCCCATAAGCAGCGCCAGCCCCATGGTTAGGAAAATGCCCGCCTGAGCGGTCAAGCCGAAGACAAACATGAGCGGGTTCGAAAGCAGCGGAGTGAAGTCGCACATTGCGCCGACCGCGATGAAGATCAGCAGCGGGAAAAGCTCGTTCGCGATGCCTCCCCGAAAGAGCATGTCGAGCGCCCCTTCGATCAGTTTTCCGCCGGCCATGTGGTCGAGCGCCGAGGACATCGGCAGGTTCACGAGAATCGTCCCAAACCCCATCGCGAGTAAAAGATTGGGCTCAAAATCCTTGGCGATCGCAAGGTAAATCAGCAGCGCTCCGACCGCCATCATTACCAGTTGTTGCCATTCAAAACCGAACATATTTTCCGTCTTCCTTTCGCTGTGTCGCGGTGTATTAGTGGCAGCTCGCAAATGATCCGTACCGGGATAATTTAACGCCTGAAAGCCCTTGGGTAAAGCCCTTTTTAACATATTTTCCAAATCGGAACGGTTGCTTTTCTCTTAAACCCGCCGAGGGCCGAAAATGACAACAATGTTAAATACGCGCCCCGTACTTGTGTAAGGTGTTCGCAGGATGTATCATCTATTGTCAAATACGAACAGCGCTTCCGTCGTATCGACTAATTTAGGAGGTATAAAGAAGTGGGAGAGAACGCGAAGGGGCAGAATTCACAGGCACCGAAGAACGTTAAGAAACGCCGCGTGGCGATCACCGAGACGGTGCTTCGCGACGCGCATCAGTCGATTATGGCAACTCGTATGCGCACCGGCGACATGCTGCCGATCTGCGAAGCGATGGATGAAGTCGGCTATCACTCGCTTGAGATGTGGGGAGGCGCGACCTTCGACGCGGAAATGCGCTTTTTGGGCGAAGACCCGTGGGAGAGGCTTCGCAAGATTCGCAAGGTAGTGAAGAAGACCAAGCTCCAGATGCTGCTTCGCGGACAGAACCTGGTGGGTTACCGCCACTATGCTGACGACGTCGTGCGTGAGTTCGTCAAGCGCGCGGTCGGCAACGGAATTGACATCGTACGCATCTTCGACGCGCTGAACGACCTGCGCAACATGGAGATCGCCGCAGCCCAGGTCAAACGCGAGGGCGCGCATCTCCAGCTCTCGATCGCCTACACGATCTCGCCCGTTCACACGCTCGAGCTGTTTGCCAAACAGGCGCGCGACATGGCCGACATGGGCGCGGACTCAATTTGCATCAAAGACATGGCTGGTTTGATGTCGCCTGTCGCCGCCCGCTCGCTGGTCGAGGCGATCAAAGCAAAGGTCGATTTGCCGATCCAGCTTCACAGCCATTACACCAGCGGACTGGCCGCGATGGCGTACCTCGAGGGGCTCGAAGCGGGGGCGGACGTCTGCGATTGTGCCATAACGCCCTTCGCGATGGGGACCAGTCAGCCGGCGACCGAGACCATGGTTGCCGCGCTCGCGAACGGGCCGCTGGACACCGGCCTGTCGCTCGAGTCTCTTCTGCCCGTAGCGGATTACTTCACGAAGATCAAAAACGAATACTCCAACATCATTATGGGCGTTTCGGGCGTGGATATCAACATTTTGCTCTACCAGGTGCCGGGGGGCATGTACTCGAACCTCCAGAGCCAGCTGAAAGAAGCGGGCGCTCTCTCCAAGCTGAAGGACGTTCTTGAGGAAGTTCCGCGCGTCCGCGAAGAGATGGGCTTTCCTCCGCTCGTGACGCCGACCAGTCAGATTGTCGGCACGCAGGCCGCGATGAACATACTCGCGGGCGAGCGCTGGAAGATCATCCCGAAGGAAGTTAAGCAATATTTCCTCGGCTACTACGGACGTACGCCCGCTCCCGTCAACAAGGAGATTCAAGCGAAGGCGACCGACGGAGAAGCGCCGATCACGTGCAGGCCGGGGGAGAAGATCGCGCCCGAGCTGGCGGCTCTCCGCGAGGAGATCGGCGCGTGGGTGCTGCAGCCCGAGGACGTGCTCTCATACGCGATGTTCCCTCAGGTTGCGAAAGACTTCCTTCCGCGCAAGTACGCGAAGGAGACAAAGATCAACGTCGGCCTCGACGATCCGATCACCGAGGATTCGTATCCCGTCTAGCAAGGCAAAACCAAAACATAAACATAAAGAGAGCCGGGGAGGGTGTTTGCTCTCTCCGGCTCTCTCTTGGGTCGTTGTTAAACGGTTCGTTACGACGGGGTGGACTGATCGTCCGCCTGAGACGGCGCGCTGTCCGAGTCTTCCTTGAGAGCGCCTAAGATACCCGGCCCCACGACGCCCGTCATCTTCAGCAGGTCTTGAATGGGCGGCAGGCTTGTGGCGTAGTCTTTGACAAGGTGCGAGATCGCCTTGCCGTCCGACGAGCCCGAGTCCCACACGGTGACCTTGTCGATCTTGAAGTTCGATATGGCCTGTGCCTGAATGGACATCATCTCCGGCACGCGATCCGCCATCATCAGGAGGAACGCGGCGTTCGCGTCTCCCGACGCCGCCTCGACGAGCTTGCGGATACCCTCCGCGTTTGTCTCGAAGATGGCTTTCATGCCCTCCGCGCGCCCGATCATTTCGTTGCGCATCTTCTCGCCTTCGCCGCGTCCTTCGCGGCTCTGCCTCTCGACCATCGCTTCCGCCTCGATGATGACTCTTTTCTTGTCGGCTTCCGCGGCGGGGACAGTGTCGGCGAGGCGCGTTGCTTTGTCGCGCTCCTGCCGGGCGACTTCGGCGTTCATCTCCGCTTCGTAGGCGAGGCGTCTTGCTTCGGCTTCTTTGGTCTTCTCCGCGACGGTGGCGCGCCTGTTGGCCTCGGCAATTTTTTCGCGCAGGTCGGCCTCGGAGTCGGCTTTTACCTGCCGCGCCACGTTCTCGCCCGTTACGGCTTCCGCGTCCGCGGCGGACACGCCCACGCGCTGTTCGCGCGACGCGTTCGCCATGCCTATCTCGCGTTCCTTCCCGGCGACAGCTACGCCGATTTCCTTCTCCTTGCCCGCCTCGGCGACGCCGATTTCCTTAAACTTGTCGGCTTCCGCGACGCCTATCTGCCCCTTGCGCTCCTGTTCGGCGACGTCGATCCGCGCCTGGTTGATCGCCTCGGACGCCGCTTTTTGACCGAGCGCTTTGATGTAACCGGACTCGTCGTCGATGTCCTTGATGTTGACGTTGATCACGCGAAGCCCGACCTTGGCCAGCTCAACCTCCACGGACTCCATGACGTACGACTGGAACTTCTCGCGGTCTTTGTTGATCTCTTCGATGTTCATAGTGGCGATGGTGGCGCGGAACTGCCCGAAGATGATATCCTCCGCGACCTTGCGAATGTCCTGAAGGTTCAGCTCGAGCAGCCGTTCCGCGGCGTTCTTCATGACGATCGGCTCCGTGCTGATGCCTACGGTGAACGTCGACGGCGCGGCGATACGGATGTTCTCCTTCGAAAGCGCGCCCTGCAGCGGGATATCGATTGAGATGGGCGTCAAGTCGAGGTACGAATAATCCTGAAACAGCGGCCACACGAAAGCCGCCCCTCCGTGAATACAACGCGCCGACCCTTCCCCGGTCTTCCCGAAGATGACCAGGATCTTGTCGGACGGGCACCGCTTATAACGTTGTATCAGCGCAATAAACGTCAAGAATAGGAAAATCGCAAGTACGGCGAGAAAAATGACAGGTGTTAGCATTTCAATCAATACCTCCAGCTTTTTAATTTCAACTAATGATGATTCTAACTGTTGATTCGTACTATGACAACAAGCGGCGGCAAATATCGTTAATTTTGACCGATGATTGCCGCTCCGGTTGACGGCTTCGGGAAAAACGTGTAGACTCTCATTCGTTCGGTGCGAGTCACTGCGCCGGAGTTGTGTCGGGGTGGCGGAACTGGTAGACGCGCTGGGTTCAGGACCCAGTGAGCGCAAGCTCATGGGGGTTCAATTCCCCCCCTCGACACCAAAATATGGAAATACGGTAGTTCTACGGAGGTAAAATCGCCCGGAGGGGCTGGCTGTCTCTTGACAGTTGGCCTCTCTTTTGCTATTATCTACCGCCGTATGTGTTTGATGTACCACAAATTTCACTCAGGGAGGTAGTTCTCCCCATGCTGGCAACAGCCCCCTCGGAGAAAGCGCAGGAACGTCTGATTTTTGGCACGGAAAAGGATTTGCTCCCTCTTCCTGATCTGGTAGAAGTTCAAAAGAATTCCCATGATTGGTTCTTCCAAAAAGATGTAGATCCAATGGAAAGGGAGGAGCAGGGACTTCAAGAGTTATTCCGGGAGATATTCCCAATCGAGAGCTATGACGGTTCTTTTGCTCTCGAGTTTGTCAGTTACAGCGTTGAGCCGGAGACGATCAGTCTCGACGAGGCGAGAAGCCGGGATCTAACCTGGTCAAGGCCTGTCAGAGCGACGATCAGACTGGTGAACCGCAAAAGCGGCGAAATCAAAGAGGAAGAAATCTACCTCGGCGATTTCCCGATCATGACGGCACGGGGTACATTCATCATCAACGGAACCGAACGCGTAGTGGTAAACCAGCTGGCGCGTTCCGCCGGCGTGTATTTCAGCGCGGATCGCATCCCCGGTCAAGAGCTTTACACCGCGAAGGTGATCCCCGACCGCGGCGCTTGGATGGAGTTTGACCTCCCTAAGGGCGAGCCGCCGATGAAGATCGAGCCGATCTCGGTCAAGATCGACAACCGTAAAAAGATACCCGTGACGATGCTCCTCAAGGCCTTCGGCGTGGAATCCGACGAAGAGATACTCAGGCTCTTCAACGCGAAAGAAGTCGAAATGGACCTCACCGAGGACGACGTCAAGGGTATGCTTATTGCCGAGCCCATCGTAGGCGTTGATGGGAACATACTTATCAAAAGGAATGAGCGTCTCACCAAAGAACACTTGGAGACGCTGTGGAATCAGGGTCGTTCCAAGATTTGGGTCTGGGACGCCGATCCCGCCGTCGCGGCAACGCTCGAAAAAGACGGCGTCTCGAGCAGCGACGACGCTATCATGGAGCTGTTCAAGCGCCTCCGTCCCAACGAACCGGCGCGGATGGAGAACGCGCGCGAATATGTTCACAGCATATTCTTCGACACGAGGAGATACAACCTCGGCCGCGTGGGCCGCTACAAGGTCAACCGCCGCCTGGATATCGATGTACCCGACAAAGAGCGTCTGCTCACAGCGCACGATATCGTGGCGATATCCAAAGAACTGCTTAATCTGAAAAACGACGAGGCCTATGACGGAGAGGACGACATCGACCACCTCGGCAATCGCCGGGTGCGCGCGGTGGGGGAGCTTCTTCAGAATCAGGTCCGTATCGGCTTGCTCCGCATGGAGCGCATCGCGAAAGAGCGCATGACCACGACCCCGGATCTCGCCACATCGATGGCGAGGGATCTGATCAACGTGCGCCCGGTCTCCGCCGTATTGCGCGAGTTTTACGGTTCCGGGCAGCTTTCGCAGTTTATGGATCAGACAAACCCGCTTGCCGAGCTGACGCACCGCAGAAGGTTGTCGGCACTCGGCCCCGGCGGACTTAGCCGCGAGCGCGCGGGGTTTGAAGCGCGCGACGTCCACTACACGCACTACGGCCGCGTCTGCCCGATCGAGACCCCGGAAGGCCCGAATATCGGCCTCGTGACCTCGCTCGCGACATACGCCCGCATCAACGAATACGGTTTTCTCGTCAGGCCCGTTCGATGCGTGGAGGATGGAAAAGTGACCGACAGTGTCGTCTATCTCTCCGCGGACGAAGAGGACAACAAGTATGTCGGCAGGGCGGACATGCCCATGGATGACGAAGGCAATATCTTGGGCACGACGATACATGTACGCTTCAAGAGCGACATTCGGGAGATCACGCCCAAGGAAGTGCAGTACCTTGACATATCCCCGAAGCAAATTGTATCGGTTTCGACCGCGCTGATTCCGTTCCTCGAGCACGACGACGCCAACCGCGCTCTCATGGGCTCGAACATGCAGCGACAGGCTGTACCGCTTGTCATGGCCGACGCCCCGCTCGTTGGTACGGGTATCGAACACCGTATCGCCAAGGACTCCGGCTCCTGCATCGTGTCGCTTCGCAACGGCGTGGTCTCTTATCTCGACTCGGACCGTATCGACGTCACTTCCGACGACGGATATCTGGACACGTACAAGCTGACCAAGTTCCGCCGCTCGAACCAGGGCACGGTGATACACCAAAAGCCGATAGTTCACAGCGGCAGCCGCGTCGAGGCGGGGCAGATCATCGCGGACGGCCAGTCCTGCAGCGGAGGCGAGCTCGCGCTCGGGCGCAATGTGCTGGTCGCGTTCGTCGCGTGGGAGGGCTACAACTTCGAAGACGCGATTCTTCTGAACCAGCGCCTTGTCAAAGAAGACTTCTACACCTCGATTCACATCGAAGAGTACGAGGTCGAGGCGCGCGAAACCAAGCTCGGACCGGAAGAGATCACACGCGACATTCCCAACGTTGGCGAGGACGCACTGAAGAACCTCGACGAGGACGGTATTATCCGTGTCGGCGCTGAGGCGAAGGCAGGCGATATTCTGGTTGGGAAGGTCACGCCCAAGGGCGAGTCCGACCAGACGCCGGAAGAAAAGCTGCTGCGCGCGATCTTCGGCGAGAAGGCACGCGAGGTTCGCGACACCAGCCTCAGGGTTCCTCACGGCGAGGGCGGCAAGGTCGTCACCGTTAAACGCCTCACCAGGGCGGAGAACAGCGAGGATATGAACGCCGGCGTAAACGAAGTTATCAAGGTTTACGTCGCGCAGTTCCGCAAGATCACCGAGGGCGACAAGATGGCCGGACGGCACGGCAACAAGGGCGTCGTCTCCAAGATTCTGCCCGAGGAGGACATGCCGTATCTTTCCGACGGTACTCCGGTCGACGTGGTCTTAAACCCGCTTGGAGTCCCGTCGCGCATGAATCTGGGGCAGGTGCTTGAGACAATCACCGGCTTCGTGGCGAGCCACAACGGCTGGAAGGTTTCAACGCCCGTTTTTATGGCGGCGCACGAAAACGAGATCTTAAAACACTTGGACACGGTGCGCGAGACTATTTATCCCGAGCTTACCGCGGATTGCAAGATCACGCTCTACGACGGCAGGACCGGGGTGCCCATGGACGGCAAGGTTACGGTGGGCGTAATGTATATGCTCAAGCTCATCCACCTTGTGGACGACAAGATTCACGCTCGTTCGATCGGCCCGTACAGCCTCATCACGCAGCAGCCGCTCGGCGGAAAGACGCAGTTCGGCGGCCAGCGCTTCGGCGAGATGGAAGTTTGGGCTCTCGAGGGCTACGGCGCCGCTCATATGCTGCAGGAGATGCTGACGGTGAAATCCGACGACATTCACGGACGCCTCCGCACCTACGAGAGGATCGTGAAGGGCCAGAACCTGATAAAGCCCGGCGTCCCGGAGAGCTTCCGCGTTTTGATCAAAGAATTGCACGGACTGGGGCTGGATGTAGAGATCAAGTATAGCGACGGATCGTTCGGAGAGCTCGTTATGAGCGAAGAGGAAGATGGTGCCAAGGGATACCGCGTGGCTTCCCTGCGCCCTGACGCCACGCTCGAATCCGAGAGCGATTTCCTCGAGCCGTCGGAGCGTCCCGAACCCGTTGCCCCGGATATTTTCGGAGGCTCCGCCGAAAACGGCGCGTTTGGCATTTCCGAGCTGAATTCCGAAATGCAGGACAAATCCGACGCGCTCTTTTCCCCAGAGGCTTCGCCTCAGGAACCGGAGCAAGAACAGGAGAAGGAAGTCGAAGAGGACGACACTACGGGGGATGATGAGTAATGGCTGCTGAGCATCGTCATATAGCTGGCGTTCGCATGAAGCTCTCCTCTCCGGAGAGGGTGCGCGAGCTGTCCAGCGGTGAAGTCAAAAAACCGGAGACAATCAACTATCGCACACTGCGGCCGGAGAAAGACGGTCTTTTTTGCGAGAGAATATTCGGCCCCACCCGCAGCTTCGAATGCGCGTGCGGCAAGTATAAACGCAGCGGTCCCAAGTTCCGCGGGGTCGTCTGCGACCGCTGCGGCGTAGAGGTGACGGACAACCGCGTGCGGCGAGAGCGCATGGGGCATATCGAGCTCGCCGCGCCGGTCGTGCATATCTGGTACCTGCGCGGCATCCCCAGCAGATTGAGCCTATTGCTCGGTACTTCTACCAAAGACCTCGAGAAGGTCGTCTACTTCGCGCCCACGCGCAGGCGCGAGCAAAAATACAAAGTCGTCTCCGACGGCAAACGCACGGACCTCGTGCGCCGCGGAGATCTCGTGACCAGCGGTGAGGAGCGCATTCACCGCCATTACGACGCCAAGTTCAAGGCGGAAGAAGCGTATCGCATTCTCAAGGTTGACGATATCCCGGTCGACGTCGGCGATGTAATCGGCGCGTCACAGGTGAAGCGCATCCGCGACGATTTCGGCGACGATCTCTTCCAGGTCGAGCGGGCATTCCGCGTGGTGCGCGACGAGGAGTCGGACGACACGGGCGAAATTTTCCCCGAGTCGCAGCTCCCGCGCATGTCGGAGCTGATGCCCGCGGCGGAGTTCCTGCCCGTGCATCTGCACAACCAAGAGGCGTTTTACGTAACCGCCGTAGTCCATCTCCCGTTTTCGAAGGGCGACGTCTTCTCGGACAGCGAGTACAAGCTCTATCACCAAAAATACCCGGGCCGTTTCACTGTGCAGCCGGAGACCGAGACGGTGGAAGACCCCTGCTCGATCGTAATCGAAGGCAGCGAGTCGCCTTTCGTGCGCTCGGATATCATCCTTGAGCGCGAGGAGAGGCTTTGCGCCGCCTACGACAAGGGATTCCTCGGAGGTATCGGGGCGGAGGGAGTCTATTCGCTGCTCCAGCGCATAGACCTCGAGGATCTCGTTGGTACGCTGCGCGAGGAGATCGCGGAGTCGTCGGGGCAGAAGAAGCGCAAGCTGGTCAAGCGCCTCCAGATCGCGGAGGATTTTCGCAAGAGCGCCAGCAGCCCGGAGTGGATGGTGCTCTCCGTGCTGCCCGTGATTCCGCCCGACCTTCGCCCGATGGTGCAGCTCGACGGCGGACGCTTTGCGACCTCCGATCTCAACGACCTCTACCGCAGGGTCATCAACCGCAACAATCGATTGAAGAAGCTCCAGGAGCTGCGCGCGCCGGATATCATTATCCGCAACGAAAAGCGCATGCTGCAGGAGTCCGTAGACGCTCTCATCGACAACGGGCGCAGGGGCAAGGCAGTCTTAGGCGCGGGCAACAGGCCTCTCAAGAGCCTCACGGATCTGTTGCGCGGCAAGAAAGGCCGCTTCCGCCAGAACCTGCTCGGCAAGCGCGTCGACTACTCGGGCCGTTCGGTCATCGTCATCGGGCCAAGCCTGAAGATTTACCAGTGCGGCTTGCCGAAGCAGATGGCGCTTGAGCTGTTCAAGCCCTTCGTTATGAACAAGCTCGTTGAAAAAGGCCTTGTGCCGAACGTGAAGAGCGCGAGGCGTTTCATAGAGCGCGGGCGCGACGAAGTCTGGGCGATTCTCGAGAACATCATCAAGGATCACCCCGTCATGCTCAACCGCGCGCCGACGCTTCACCGCTTGGGCATTCAGGCCTTCGAACCGGTGCTGATCGAAGGTAAGGCGATTCGCCTGCACCCGCTGGTCTGCACCGCCTTTAACGCTGACTTCGACGGCGACCAGATGGCTGTGCATGTGCCGTTGTCCATCGAGGCGCAGACCGAGGCGAGGATTCTGATGCTCTCATCGAACAACCTTCTCTCGCCCGCGAGCGGTAGATCGGTCGTAACGCCCACGCAGGACATCATTTTGGGCATTTACTATCTCACCTGCATGAGAGACGGACTGCCCGGAGAGGGCATGTACTTCCGAAACATGGAAGAAGTCATCTCGGCAATGGATCACGAGATAGTGCATGTGAATACGAAGATCAAGCTCAAGGCCATGCCCGACTGGCGTGTCCAGGAGAAAGACTTGGACGAACACGGCTTTTTCGAGACGTCCCCTGGGCGCGTCGTGTTTAACCGGTCGCTGCATACAGCGTTGCGCTTTATCAACCGCTCCATCAGCAAGAAGGATTTAAGCGCTCTCTTGGATGATACTTACGACCAAGTAGGCCAGAACGCCATGGTTGACATGCTCGACTCGATCAAAATATTGGGTTATCGCTGGTCGACCCGCAGCGGCATAAGCCTCGGCATCGGTGACGTGACGGTTCCGGAGGAAAAGAAAGAAATTGTCTCCTTCTCTCTGGACAAAGAAGCCGACCTCTCCGAACAGCACGAAATGGGGCTTCTCACCGACGACGAATACATGAGAGAGAAGGATTTCATCTGGTCGAACGCCGGCCGTGAGATCGCCGATCACATTATGGATCATATGAACGCCGAAAACCCGCTGCGCGTCATGGTGGACTCCGGCGCTCGCGGTACGCGCGGCCAGGTCGCGCAGATGGCGGGTATCCGCGGCTTGATGGCGGATCCGTCCGGACGCATTATCGACTACCCGATCGTGGCCAACTTCCGCGAGGGACTGAACATGCTTGAGTATTTCATCTCGACGCACGGCGCCCGAAAGGGCCTCGCGGACACGGCGCTTCGCACCGCCAAGTCGGGCTATCTGACGCGGCGTCTCGTCGATGTCGCCCAGGATCTGATCATCACGGACGACGACTGCGGGACGGATCAGGGCGTGGAAGTACGCCCGCTCACGGCGGAGGGGAAGGTCATCATCTCGCTGTCCGAGCGCCTTACGGGGCGAATCCTTCTTCGCGATTTGACCGATCCCGAGACAGGCGAACTGATTCTTGCCAAGGACGAGGAGATCACCTCCAAAAACGCGAAACGGCTGGAGGAACTCGGCATCAAGTCCGTATGGGTCCGCAGCCCGCTCACGTGCGGCCTTCGTCACGGAATCTGCCGAACATGCTACGGCAGGGATCTTGCCACGCGCAAACGCATCGCGATCGGCGAAGCGGTCGGCGTAGTCGCAGCGCAGTCGATCGGAGAACCGGGTACGCAGCTCACGATGAGAACCTTCCACACCGGAGGCGTGCGCCAGTTCACCGGAGAAGACATCACTCAGGGTCTCCCGCGCATCGAACAGCTCTTCGAGGTGCGCAGGCCCAAGAAGATCGCCATGCTTGCCGATCACTCCGGAACCATCGTGGAAATCCGCGAGACCGAGGGCAAGCGCAAGATCATAGTAGAGTCAATCAACGAAGACGGTCTGGAAGAAAAGATCGCCTGGAACGTCCCGGCTGTGCAGAGCTTGAAGACTGAAATTCAAGTCGGTGCCGAGATCAAAAAAGGCCGGGAGCTGACCGAGGGATACAAAGACCCGCAGCAGCTTCTCGAAGTCGAAGGGCTCGAAGAGGTTCAGCGCTATTTGCTCGACGGCATTCAAGAGGTTTACCGCACGCAGGGTGTTTCGATCAACGACAAGCACATAGAGACGATCTTGCGGAAGGTCGCGCCCGTCAACCGCGTTCGCATCGCCGAAGAAGGCGACAGCGCTTTTGTCGCGGGAGAACTCGTCTGGCGCGAGGACTTCGAGACCGAAGTCTCGTTGATCGAAAACGAAAACAGCAGCTTTACGTCGGAGGCGGTCTCTTTCCTGTCCGGCAAACCGCTGCAGGATATCATCGGCAACGGCGTAGGCGACTTGGTGAACAAATATCGCGGGCAAGAGCTCTCCGAGTTGGCCATCCTGGATATATTAAGGCCCGG